>Ga0209499_1002610_pt1 | contig 11441 bp, 4 predicted proteins | sample C_130208_EF_Meta_FD_187306 | JGI IMG/M metagenome (GOLD analysis project Ga0209499, IMG submission 187306) | Freshwater microbial communities from Lake Croche, Canada to study carbon cycling - C_130208_EF_MetaG (SPAdes) (version 2) | ecosystem: Environmental > Aquatic > Freshwater > Lake | place...
TTATGATGTTTAACGAAACCATTGTTGCTTTGGCAACGCCCTCTGGTGCTGGTGCGGTAGCCATTATTAGAATGTCTGGCAAAAATGCAATTACTATTGCTTCAGAGGTTTTTCAATCGGTTTCAAATAAAAACATTTCCCAACAAAAAACACACACCATTCACTTGGGGACAATTGTAGAAGATCATAAAATTTATGACCAAGTATTGGTGTCCATTTTCAAAAACCCCAACTCCTATACTGGAGAAGACGTCATTGAAATTTCGTGTCACGGTTCGACTTTTATTCAACAACAAATTATTCAATTACTCGTACGTAAAGGCTGTAGAATAGCACAAGCGGGCGAATTCACGCTACGTGCTTTTCTTAACGGAAAACTCGATTTATCGCAAGCCGAGGCCGTTGCCGATTTGATTTCATCTGACAACGAAGCGAGTCATCAAATTGCGATGCAACAAATGCGCGGAGGGTTCAGCAATGAAATCTCAAAATTGAGAGAGGAATTATTAAATTTTGCCTCGTTAATCGAACTCGAATTGGATTTTGCCGAGGAAGATGTTGAATTTGCAGACCGAACCCAATTCACAGAATTATTGCATCGGATTGAGTTCGTATTAAAACGTTTAATCGATTCGTTTTCAATAGGAAATGTAATTAAAAACGGAATTCCAGTGGCGATTGTGGGCGAACCCAATGTAGGAAAATCAACTTTACTAAATGCTTTATTGAATGAAGAACGCGCCATAGTTTCAGAAATTGCAGGCACCACTCGAGATACTATTGAAGACGAGTTGGTCATAGGCGGCATTGGCTTCCGATTTATTGATACCGCAGGAATTCGAGAAACTATTGATGTAGTAGAACGTATCGGAATAAAAAAAACATTTGAAAAAATAGAACAGGCGCAAGTGGTTCTATTTTTAATTGATAGTTTACAATTAATCATTGATAATGATACTACTGTAAAAATTGAAATAGAAAAGATTAAAAATCAGTTTCCTCAAAAGCCGCTAATTGTTGTTGTCAATAAAGTTGATTCATTAAATCATAAGCAAACCGAAATTTTATTGGAAAAAGTATCCATTATTAATTATCCATTATCCATTAAAATTTCCGCCAAAAACAAAACAGGCATTGACGAACTCAAAAACACTTTACTTTCTTTTGTCAATACTGGAGCACTAAGAAATAACGAAACAATAATTACTAATACAAGACATTATGATTCATTACTTAAAGCTTTAGATGAGATACAAAAAGTAAAATTTGGTTTGAATTCTAACCTTCCTTCCGACCTAATAGCAATTGATATTCGACAAGCTTTATACTACTTCGGAGAGATTACGGGCGAAGTAACTAACGATGAATTGTTGGGCAATATCTTTGCTAACTTTTGTATCGGCAAATAGCTCTAAAAAAATCTGAACTATTTACCAAAAACCACTCTACAAAACTTAACGAAAATAAATTACTAAAATCATGAATCTCTTATTTTATTGAGATTTTTTATTTTTAAATACTTGTAATCTATTATATATCAATATATTAAAAAAATATTATTTAATATATTATTTTCTATTTACAATCACTTTTTTGGTCATTAAAACGGTATTGTTTGTGTTGGTTACTTCTACAAAATACACTCCTGCTGCTCCCCAGTTTTTAGTTGAGAGTTCTGTGGTAGTGTTTTGAATAGCTATTTCTTCTACCATTTGACCTAGCATGTTAAATACTTTTACCTTAAAGTCGTTTGTTTGAGTAGCGTTTGAACCCATTACTATATATATTTTATCGCTTGCAGGGTTTGGATAAAGTACAAAATCCTCTGTTTTTATGGTGTTTATTGCTAAGTTATTGATAACTGTGAAATTCATAGCAGGTGCTTCTTGAACTACTATTGGGTCTCCCGTTTGGGTATTTGCAGAGTCTACATAACCAGTTACCGGTGTTTGAGATACCGAAGAGGTTACCGGTGATTTAGTTTGTAGGGTTACTTTAAAAAGTAATCCTTGTCCGTTTATTGGAGCATTAGCAAATCGTGTTAGTGCTACACTTACCGTGTTAGTAGATGCAAAGTTCATTACCAAACAGTCGGTACTTGGAGCTCCAAATATAGAACCTGCATAATCTACTGTTGCGGTATTAAGATCAAATATGTTTTCATCAAAAAGTAGGTTTACGGATATCCCATAAAGTCCACTCAATCCTCCACTATTACTCAAACTCACAGTAAAAGTGATATTTTGCGGCACTAATGAGTTTACTACTGTTGCATTAGGAGTAATTATAAGATTACCTCCGGCTAAAGTAAGCTGTGACTGAGCAGTAAGCTGAATAGGAGAAGGCGAGGCCATCTTAGCATGTATTCTATTCATGTTAAAACCTATAGCGGCTTGGTCTGCATTATTGATTACTCCATCGCCATTTGAGTCAGCAAATACTTTGTAAGCATCGCCATTGGTTGAACTATGGTTATATCCCCATAAGGTTGCTGGTTGCGCCGTCCATTGTATGCTAGCATTAGGTCGTGTTGGTCCGGTTGAATTATAGAAATACCCAATCGGTAATAAATCGGCAGTGGTAACCGTGTTGGACTTATTTAAATCTCCCGGCCAAACAGCTAACTGATTGGTAAAGGTGTAACAATATTGTCCTTGATTAGTTAATCCACAAGCTATCCCAGAGCTGTTATAAGCACTTACATCATCTAGATAGAAACAGAATGTTGTTCCAGCTGGAATAACAATATTTTTAGGAACAAAAGTGAAAGTATAAAACAACCCGCTACCGGAATAACCTGGAACAGCACCCACTTTGGTCATACCAAAATCAGGCACTCCATTAGTAATTGTTGGTGGGGTAGAGATTACGTTACTTACCCCTAGTAAAGTTCCTGCAGTATAACCGGTATAATCTAAATATTGACTCACAGCAGCATTACCCTTAAGCTTCATATACAAACTATATAGATCCGTTGCATTGGTAAGCTGCACTTTTACAGTAACCGTATCAAACAATCCAATAGTAGCATTAGTAGAAGAAATACTCAAAGTTCCAATATTGGGTTGTGGTGTAACATTTACAGTAAACGAAGTGGTTTGTGGACAACCATTACTATTTATAAAACTAGCGGTATAGGTAGTAGTTACACTTGGATACACCACAGGATTAGCAACAGTGGCTGAACTTATAGCTGTAGCCGGAGTCCATTGAATATTAGGGACTGTATTAAAAGTTCCGTTGAGTTGCAGAGGAATCGCACTTCCATTAGTAATCGTAGCACTAGTTGCAACAACTCCATCTGCAGAGATGCTGGCTGCAGGTGCAGGGAGAATAACTACTGAAGTTGTTGTAGCAACAGCTGCACACCCTCCACTTGCTGGAGTGGTATAAGTAACTGTATAAGTTCCTGCTGTAGACAAACTAGGATTAATTACTCCTGTAGCTGCATTTATTGATAATCCAGCTGATGAAGTGTATGTGCCTCCAGTAAAAGCACCAGTACCTGTTGTAGAAGCTTGAACGGATGTAAGTGATTTACAAAAAGGACTACCAGAATAACTTAACGTTGCAGTTGGTAATGCAGTTATTGTAACTTGAGTGGTAGCAGTTACTGTAGGGCATCCATTGTTAATAGTGTAAGTTATAATGTAAGTACCTGGAGTAGATGTGCTTGGGATAATTTCTCCTGTCGTTGCATTTATTACTAATCCAAGTGTAGAACTATAAATGCCACCTGTGTATGAACCAGTTCCAATTAATGTTATTGCCTGCGGTGAAGAAATATTATTACAAAAAGAGCTGCTTGAATATGAAATATTTGCGGTTATATCACATAACAATATTTTCCGGATTCTATTGTTATTTAAATCTGCTACATAAACTATTCCAGAAGGAGAAACGCATATACCTATAGGAACGGCAAATTGAGCATTAGTTCCTACTGCATCAACATAACCGTCATCAGAACCAGCTATACTAGAAACAATACCTAGAGTAGTTATTTTTCTGACTCTACTATAAAAATCGCATAAGTATATATTACCATTATTATCAATTCCAATTCCTTGAGGGAAAGTAATTTTTGCTGAAGTTCCAATTCCATCAGAAACCCCAGCTAAACCAGACCCAGCAAATGTAGTAACTACACCTGAAGGTGTAATTTTACGTATTCTATTATTACTGCTATCTGCAACGAAAATATTTCCTGAAACATCAGCACAAACACCATAAGGATAATAAAATTGAGCTGCTGAACCAGAGCCATCAACATAACCTTGTGTAGAACCTGCAAGTGTTGTTACTACTCCAGATGGAGTTATTTTTCGTATTCTGTTATTGCCAGTATCAGCTACATAAATATTACCAGATGCATCAGAACATATTCCATCAATTTCTGCAAATTGAGCTATTGTTCCTGTTCCATCTAAATACCCTGAAACACCCGATCCAGCTATAGTTGAGACAATTCCATTAGGTGTAATTTTACGAATTCTATAATTCCACCAGTCAGCTACATAAATATTACCAGATGCATCAGAACATATTCCTGTTGGATAATAAAATTGTGCAGAAGTTCCGACTCCATTTGTATAACCCCCAATACCAGATCCTGCTAAAGTAGATACAATTCCTGCAGGAGTAATTTTTCGTATTCTATGATTAAATTTATCTGCAACATAAATGTTTCCTGCAGCATCACTACACACTCCCCATGGGTTATTAAACCTTGCTGTTGTACTTGTCCCATCTGCAAATAAAATTCCTTCACCAGCAAATGTTGTAACAACTGCAGAAGAATTTATTTTTCGAATCACATTGTTACTTGTGTCAGCTATAAATAAATTTCCAGAAATATCTGTACATAATCCAAAAGGGGTGTTAAATTGGGCTCCTGTTCCTGTGCCATTTGTAAATCCTCTCGTTGAGCCTGCAATAGTAGTTACAACTCCAGAAGATGTAATTTTTCTGATTTTATTATTATCTCTGTCTGTAACATATATATTACCCGATGTATCAACGCTAACTCCAAAAGGATTATTGAATTTTGCTGCACTACCTATACCATCTGCAAAACCAGAAATAGAACCTGCTAAAGTAGTAACTATTCCAGATGAAGTTATTTTTCTAATTTTTTGATTTCCTAAATCAGCCACAAAGACATTACCAGAAGCATCTACACATACTCCAGTTGGTGAAGAAAATTGAGCTGCTGAACCAGAGCCATCAACATAACCTTGTGTAGAACCTGCAAGTGTTGTTACTACTCCAGATGGACTTATTTTTCGTATTCTATGATTATCAGTATCAGCCACATAAATATTACCAGATGCATCAGAACATATTCCTAGAGGATTTTTAAATTGAGCTGATGTACCAATGCCATCTAAATTACCACTCATTTGTGAGCCAGCTAAAGTAGTTACAACTCCAGAAGATGTAATTTTTCTTATTCTATAATTTGAAACTACATAAATATTTCCCAATCCATCAGCACAAACCCCATATGGGTGATAAAATTGAGCAGATGTACCAACTCCATCAGAACTTCCTCCTGCTCCAGATCCTGCAAAAGTAATAACTACTCCAGTGGGAGTAATTTTTCTAATACAATTATTCCATGTATCTGCAACATATAAATTACCAACAACATCTTTACAAACACTATGTGGTTGATTGAATATAGCCGATGTTCCTGTACCATCAGCAAATGTTGAACCTGCAAAAGTTGATACAATTTGAGCATTACTTATAAAAACTGAAATTAAAAAGCCAATTATGATAATATTTTTTTTCATTTTTCTATTATGAGTTAATTTATACGTTTTTATCAATCTTTTATCAATCTTTTATTAATCTTTTATTAATCTTACAGAAAACCCATAGATTTTACTAAATCCATTATCTCTAATAAAATTTCCATTATTGAAATAAAGGAATCTATACCATGAAGATGATGTATTACTCTCGGTTGTACTCCACCAATAACCATAATTAGTAATATTTAGAAATGTTCCAATATCTGTGCGATAACCTCCTGGAAGTCCTGTAAAACCCGATGTATTATCTCCACTAGTATTAGGACTCAACCAATGGGTTGTTCCTAGTTCTTTTAATTTACCTCCTGCTACTGTATCACCACCTAGATAATTTGATAAGGTGGTCCATTCATAATCACTAGGAATATGTGTTCCTTGTGGAGCTAATCCTCTAGAATCATTTACAGCATACCAATTGTATAATTTTCCATAAATAGGTCCTGTAGCCGGGTCATTATTGTAATAACACCAAGCTCCTGTGGTTAAATTAGCCCATTGTGTAGGGTCTGTAACTTGAGGAATTATATCTCCATTTTTATAATGAGATACATTCAGATTCTGTTGCACCCATGTTTGGGTTCCTATTGGTAAATAATTATAACTATTTTGATCTATGTCAAAGACTTGTAAAGAAGTGTTACTTGATGAACATGTTTGAAGTGTTCCTAACGAAACTGTTTGATTGTTCAAAATGCCTGATTGTTGTAAAGTAGCCTTTAAAGTATCAAAATCATATCCTTGTAATGTGAAATTAGCGGATGCAGATGAACAATTTAATACAGAAAAACTAAAGGAACCATTGGAAACTGCTGTGTATAAAAACTGACCTGAATATTGCAACCACACATACCCATTAGTTACTGGAGAGTTACTACAATTTATTAAGCTTCCTTGAACAATTGTAGTCTGTGAGGCTAGAGACGGCAGTACTATAGTTGGCAATACTGAATTACTTGAAAAAGGACCTATTTGTTGGCTATAAACCAATTGATTTCCACATGCTAAATTAGAATAATAAATATTCATAGTTAGTGTTTCATTGGATGGTACCATCCCTGAAACTTGTCCTGAATTATTAGTATAACCAGGAACATTCCATCCACCATTTGAACCGCTTCTTACTAATTGAACTTGAACACCTGCCATAGGTATTTGATTAGAGTTTAAAACGGTTATTTCTAAATTTACTGTTGGGAATTGTGCGTCACAATTCCACCAAGTAAAATGATTTACAGTTCCTACATATTTATTTCCAACTTTAGAGGCGCTTCCTTCTTCTTTCCAATATCCAGCGGTTTCATCAAAATACCACAACGGAATAGTTGTTGGAGCAGAAGCCACTTGAGTTGAACTTATTGGCATTTCTATGGTAGTAGGGTTAGCAATTTGCAGTTTATTTCCACTGCCATCTAGCAATTCTATATTCATCATACCGTATGTTTCCAATATTCTTTGCGAACCATTACTGTTTTCTGCCATCAAACTTCCAGGCATTTTATCTGCAGTTCTCTCGTCAGCTGGGTCTAGATGGTGCATCATGACTTTTACTGTTCCAGAATATGGAGTTCCTGATTCAGTTTTAAAATTTCCATCAAAACTAACTTTAGAACCATTTGTTAATGTAACATTACTAGAAGTTCCACTTGTAATAATGGCTTGTGGTATTGCGGTAAGTAAAATTATTTTTACAGAATTTGTTCCTGAGTTTGGAACGATTGATCGAGACCCATTAATAAAACCTGCTTTCTTTGCTGTTATGTAAGCATGTTTTTCAAACACTTGAGCATTTTTTATTACAAAAACCCCTTTCGAATCTGTATTCTGAATTATGGATCCTACTTTAATTTCAACTCCCTCCACAGGTTGTAGATTTTCGTTTAGTACCTGTCCAATAAAATCTCTACTTACCATATTCCCGAAATTTTCGGTGAAATTTCCTGCAGAAACACTACTATTATCTTCACTTTTACTACAATTAACTAATGAAAAAACTAGTAATAAAGCTAAAATTGATTTTGCTATTTTCATATCTTTGATTTTCTATTTTCTATTTAGAATCACTTTTTTAGTGATTTACGTTGTGTTGTTTGAGTTTGTTATTTGCACAAAATACATTCCCGCTGCTCCCAAGTTTTTGGTTGAGAGTTCTGTAATTGAATTATTTTCAACCTAATAATCAAATTTTTATAAGGCAAATGTAATAAATTTTGTAAGATTTTAAGATAAAATTTCAAGTTGAGTCAGCTTTAATATCATAACTTTTATATAAAAAGCCCAAACATAGTTTTATTTTACTGTAAGTGATTGCCCCAAAATTATATTCAGTAAAATACGAAAATCAAACACACAGATTAGATAATGGGGAATTATTTGTTTTTTGTATCTTATTAGTATCTATATCAATTTAAACCCCTATTAAATAAAAATTATTACTTTCTGCATCGGCAAATAGCAATAAAAAAATCTGAACTATTTACCAAAAACCACTCTACTAAAACTTAACGAAAATAAATTACTAAAATCATGAATCTCTTATTTTATTGAGATTTTTAATTTTTAAATACTTGTAAACTATTATATATCAACATATTAAAAAATTGAATTTAGTAGATTTTTTATTACATATTGTTGAAAACTACAGCCGATTGTGAATAAGAATCATTTTAATTGTTATTTCCTTGAATTATCTTTGTATCAAGCGTTTATATAAATAATGTTAAAATAAATATTTGCCATGAAATCAAAAAATGAAGTATTACAAACACGCATTTCAGAATTGGAAGAAACCGTCAAAAAACTACAACAGCCCCAAGTAAAAGAAAGGTGGTTGGATGCTTTTCAAGTAAAGTCAAGATTTAACATTAGTGACAGTACTTTGTGGCGGTACCGCAAAACCAATAAAATACCTTATACTATCTTAGGGAATAAGGTTCTGTATCCCGAAAGTTTCTTCTCTAAATCATTGAAGGATAAAATGGTCAACTCCCATTTATTATAGATTTGACGACCTGCTCTGTAGGAGTTTTTCCCTTTAAAATACTTGTTTTAGTTACACAGAGTTGCACAAAGTAAAGCACGGAGGGACACAAAGTTTTTCTACTTCAATAGGCAACATTTCTTATTCGTAATTCGACATTATTTAAATTTTAAAAATCAGTTTTGATTAACGAAAGTTGAAGTTTAACCATGCGTTACTTACCCCTCCCTACGAGATTTTAAATCCTGTGATATATTTACTTTCAATCCTTCCTACTTTCCCTCGTCCTTTCTCCTCAAAAATCCAATTTTTGGAACACGTCCCACCACCGCATCCAAAGCAATTACGAACGTGATGCAAACAAGACTCGAACAAAACCCCCACTTTTCACCCGACAACCTTTCAAAACCCTTCATTTCCTTTCAAACCCATTCAAATACGTGCATTTGTTGTTAAACGATTGCAAGGAGTTTCAAAAGTTTTTAATTTATTTCAAATACCTCTATTTCAGTTCATTATATTTTTAGTGTGTGTTTTATAGGTATTTTTGACTTGTTGAATGAGTGCGCACTTTAGTCAACATGAAATTATTGTTTAATCCCTTAAAAAATATTAAAATGGGAACATATGAAAAAGGCATCATTGGTGCTTTCTCCGGCAAGGTCGGACCAGTAGTAGGCGCCACATGGCGCGGCAAAGACGTAATGCGAAGTTTACCTCGTAAGAGCAGCAAACCCGCAACGCTAAATCAAATGTTGCAACGTGAAAAATTCACGATGGTAACAGCATTTTTAACACCAATAAACCCGATTGTAAGTCGGTATTTTGGAAGCAATACCGAGGTAAAAACCCGACGCAACCAAGCCATGTCCTACACCATGAAAGAAGCGGTAACTTATGTTGCCCCCAACTTTCAATGGGAATACAACAGAGTGTTGATTAGCCGAGGTAGTTTACTCGGGCTTAACAATGGGGCAGCCACCGCAGGTGCTGGACAAAGCATTACCATTACGTGGACCAACAACAGTGGTATTGGTGATGCAGAAGCGACTGACCAATTAGTCATGGCGATCTATGAACCTAGCTCCAAAACAACGATCTTTTCTTTGAATGCGGGTACTAGAACGCTTGGTACTGGAACTCTTACCTTACCTACCTTTTTATCTGGGCTTAAAGTGCACGTTTGGGCTACTTTTGCCTCGATGGATGAAAAAAAGTATGCCACCAGCGAATACCTTGGGCTAGTGTTAGTAAGCTAATTACAGATTTTTTTACAAGGTTATACAGGTGTTCAAAACCAAAATTATCCCATAGACAGTAAAGCTATTATTGCAACAATAAAAAAAGGGAAAGGTTCTGCCACTTTAACAACCATTAATGGAGGTACGTTAGTAGATAAAATTATGGGAAAAAATGTTGTTTTAACCGACGAAAAAGGAAACAAAGCTAAAGTTACAGCAGTAGATATTAAGTCGTCTAATGGAGTAATTCATGTTATTGACGTAGTAAGTAGTACTGTCAAAATAAAGCTTTAGTTTCTAAAGTAATTTAAATACCGCCAATTGGCGGTATTTTTTTTGCCCTAGACCTTTAAAGAAAGTGTTACTCTTTAACAATTTTATGTTCTGAGGTTATTCCGTTAGAAATTATTTTCAAAATATAAATTCCCGAACTGTAATTTGAAATATCAAATAAAGCATCGTCTTCGCTTACTTTTTGCTTCAATAATTTGTTTCCTAAAATGGTGTATATAGAAACTACGGAATCGGTAGCCAAGCCAGAAATCGCAAAATCATTTTTTGCAGGATTTGGATAAACAATAAGTTTTGAATCACTAAAACTGGTGTTTGATAAACTTGCATGCCAAACTTGACCCACGTTAGTTCCCCAGATGTAATCGGCCAAATTGGGGTAATCAATAAATGGATTTCTGTTTTTTTGCCAAGTATAAATATAATTGTTTCGGTTCATTTCAAAATCATCCGATACATCCGAATGATTCCAAGACAAGAGCGTAATTAAATCGCCTATTTGTCCTACTGTTCCGTCAGTTGGATTTCCATTGACAACATTTAATAAATCGTATCTTACCGACATATAAAAAATAGCTCTAGCCACATCGCCTTTCCAAGTTGTCGTTGGAGTAGCGCTGGGTCCGTTATAATCAACCCCATAATTTCTATTGTTTCGCGAAGTATTTTCCGATCCATCAACAGCTCTAATATGGTGCGCATCACAAACTCCGGCTCCAATATCATTGGCACCTGTTGTTGCTGTCCAAATATTAATTCCATCAGCATTTGGTGTCAAATAATCGGTGCCTGTTGCATATCCGCCTCGAGATTGACAATAAATATGTTCTCTGTTCCATTTACCAACAATGCTGTTACCGGATTGTAAATCAATTTTGGAACGAGGAGTTTCTGTGTAAATTAACCACACTTGATTGCTGTTCTCTGGATTTTGATCAGAGGTTTTAAGAATGTCCCAAACATCATCATAATTGTGCACTCGTACAACCAAAGGATTGGCAATTATATTTTGAAGCGCTTGCTTTAATGCTGCCCCAGACAATCCTTCTAAAGAACTGTAATAATCCAATGGAGCCGTAGAGGATACATTGCCATAAGTTGGATTTGCAGGAG
>Ga0209499_1002611_pt1 | contig 11440 bp, 18 predicted proteins | sample C_130208_EF_Meta_FD_187306 | JGI IMG/M metagenome (GOLD analysis project Ga0209499, IMG submission 187306) | Freshwater microbial communities from Lake Croche, Canada to study carbon cycling - C_130208_EF_MetaG (SPAdes) (version 2) | ecosystem: Environmental > Aquatic > Freshwater > Lake...
AAGCGTTGGAACGTGCTTATGAATGGTATACTTCTGGTCCAAGACAGCGATTACAGCCGGGAGGTAAAATAGTTGTGGTTATGACACGTTGGTCGTTGAAAGATCTTACCGGAGCGTTGATCGGGGCTCAGAAAAGTTTAAAATCTGATCAATGGGAAGTAATTCAGTTTCCAGCAATTCTTCCAACTAATAAACCTGTATGGCCAGAGTATTGGAAGTTATCAGAATTAGAATCAGTTAAAGCATCTTTAAGTTTACAAAAATGGAATTCACAATGGATGCAAAATCCAACTTCAGAAGAAGGTTCGATCATTAAACGTGAATGGTGGCAGAAATGGGATAAAGATTATATTCCAGATCTAGAACATGTCATACAAAGTTATGATACTGCATTCATGAAAAAAGAAACTGCCGATTATTCTGCAATCACTACCTGGGGAGTATTCTATCCAACGGAAGATAGTGGACCTAATTTAATATTATTAGATGCATTAAAGAAACGATTAGAGTTTCCAGAACTTAGACGTGAAGCTTTACAACAATATTATTATTGGAAACCTGATTCAGTGGTTGTGGAATCAAAAGCATCAGGATTACCATTAACTTATGAATTACGTAAGATGGGTATACCTGTTATCAACTTTACACCCAGCAAAGGAAATGATAAACATTCTAGGATAAACGCCGTTGCACCACTTTTTGAAAGTGGTCAAATATGGGCGCCAGAGGCGGACTTTGCAGAAGAGGTTATTGAGGAATGCGCGGCATTTCCTTTTGGAGATCATGATGACCTCGTAGACTCAATGACACAAGCATTAATGAGATTTAGACAGGGAGGATTTATAAACCATCCTGAGGATTATGAAGATGAACCAGTTATTCACGACGACAGAGAATATTACTAATGAGCACATTAACTTACGATAAAGATTTACATATTTTTTTAGATGCAGAAGGTAATCCTGCAACTCAAGAAGATAAATTAATTTGGGCAGCTCAAAACCCAGTAGTCACTTTAAAAAATGGAAAACAAGAAGTTGTAAACATAGATGAACATGCCAAAGAAATAGTTGAGCATATGAAAAAAAATAATATAGACCCATCTTTAATTCCAGATATTGCTAGCCAAATAGGTAGTGGTCAAAGCGCTCAGGATATAATAGCTAATCTATTTAAACCTAAAATCCCTGTACAAATGCCAGAACAAAATGTACAAGAACCTTTACAATCACCTGATGTAATAATTGGGAAACAACCAACGGATATAACAACCGAAGATCAAAACGATGGATACTAGAGAATTTAATAAATTATATAATAATATTCGTAATCCTTATGATGAGGAAGATAATCAATCTATGGAGTTTGGTCAAAATATAAAAACAATTCCAACAGGATTTTCATTTGGAATGAATCCACCAACTCTTCCAACTTCTAAACCAGGTGAAGAACCTGTATCAGGTAATTTTCGTGATTTTAAAACCATGATGTCAAATATTAATCCTCAACTAGGTTATACAGATTCTAATTACGGAGCAAATATTTCTGGAATTATGAATCCATCTATTAATGCACCAAAGAGTTATTCAGCAGATGCTTACTATGGTCCAGAACAAGGAAGATATAATTTAGGAATTACTACAATACCAACTGCAAATGCTAGACAGTTAAGAGCAGGATATGAAGGTCCTTATGGTAATATAAGTTTTGGTGCATCTAAAGATCCAATGAACAAAAATGTAATGCTTAATTATTCTAATAGCTTTGCGGATGGTGGAAATGTTGTTTCTAAAATTAAAGCAAATGATCCAAATGCAGCACCTCTTATGAATACTCCAGCAGGACTTGTAATAACTTCTGTTAAACCAACTCAAAAAGAAATAGATGATTTTGTAAATCAACCTATTGCAATGGGACTACCAATACCTGTAAATGAATTTTTATCTGGAGAAAATTATCAAGATTATGTTAGAAGAAAACGTAGAGAAACTGGACCACCATTATTTTCAGGATCACCTGATTTTATTGCAACAAATCCTTCATCACCTGTGCAACCAATAAATATGCCAATGAATTCATATTTAACACCAACACAATCTATTTATGCAACTTCTGATAATAAAATTGCTAAAGCATTAAATACTGCTGGATTTACAGATTTAGAAATTAAACAAATAATGGATGAAAGAGGTTATGCTGATGGTGGAGATGTTGGCTATCAATATGGAGGTGGTGCAATTGGATATTCAGAAGGAGGTTTAGCTCCTATTACAGCTGGGATGCCTATTGCTCCTGGTTATGCTAGAGGTGGTTACATTAGTCAAGGTCAACCAGTTAATACAGATTTGACAAGAACTATTCCACCTGTTAGAGGTCCTATGTCTCAAGGTGTTGAAACATTATTCAAAAGAAGGTATAGTTAGTCATGGCTGATATAGATAAGGCGTTGCCTAATACATTAATGGATAACGCACAAGTTCCAAGTCAAGGCGTTGATCAAACAATTCAAGAACCACAAGTAGTACCAACTGAAGGTGCTCAAGTAATTCCAACCGAAGATGGTGGAGCAGAAATTTCTTTTGAACCACAAATGCAAGCTCAAGAAGGTGGACAAAATCACGATGCAAACTTAGCAGAATTTTTAGATGATAGTATACTTGGAGAAATTGGATCAGACCTTCAAGAAAAATATACAGATTATAAATCATCAAGACAAGATTGGGAAAAAACTTATGTAAATGGATTAGATCTTTTAGGATTTAATTATAAAACAAGAACACAACCATTTAGAAATGCATCTGGTGTAACTCATCCAGTTCTTGCAGAAGCAGTAACACAATTTCAAGCACAAGCTTACAAAGAATTATTACCAGCATCAGGTCCTGTTAGAACTGAAATTTTAGGATTGTCCGATCGTAATAAAGAAGATCAAGCAACTCGAGTTAAAGATTTCATGAACTATCAAATTATGAATGTCATGAAAGAATATGAACCTGAGTTTGATCAAATGTTATTTTATTTACCATTATCAGGATCTACATTTAAAAAAGTTTATTACGATGCAATGTTACAAAGAGCTGTATCTAAATTTATTCCAGCCGATGATTTAATAGTTCCTTACACTGCAACTTCATTAGAAGATGCTGAAGCAATCATTCATGTAATTAAAGTTTCTGAAAATGAATTAAAGAAACAACAAGTATCAGGATTTTATAAAGATGTTGATTTAGGGGAACCACCACTACAACAAAATGATGTTGAGAAAAAACAATTAGAATTACAAGGTATTAGAGTTTCTAAACAAGCAGATGTTTATACATTATTAGAATGTCATGTTGATTTAGATATAGAAGGATTTGAGGATAAAGATCCTCAAACTGGTGAGCCCACAGGAATTAAACTTCCATACGTTGTAACTATTGAAGAAGGTTCAATGGAAGTTCTTTCAATAAAACGTAATTATAAAGCTAATGATTCATTAAAAAGAAAAATAAATTATTTTGTACATTTCAAATTTTTACCAGGACTTGGATTCTATGGATTTGGTTTAATTCATATGATTGGTGGTTTATCAAGAACTGCAACACAAGCTTTAAGACAATTATTAGATGCAGGAACTTTAGCTAACTTACCATCTGGATTTAAGATGCGAGGTATTAGAGTTAGAGATGATGCACAACCAATTCAACCAGGGGAATTTAGAGATGTAGATGCACCAGGAGGAAATTTAAGAGATGCATTTTTACCATTACCATTTAAAGGACCCGATGCAACATTATTACAATTGATGGGTATTGTGGTTCAAGCAGGTCAACGATTCGCGAGCATCGCTGATGCACAGGTAGGAGATATGAACCAACAAGCAGCCGTGGGTACTACTATGGCGCTATTGGAGCGAGGATCGCGAGTAATGTCTGCTATTCATAAACGATTATACTCAGCTCTTAAAAATGAATTTTCATTATTAGCAAATGTATTCTCAACTTACTTACCACCAGTTTATCCATACGATGTCGTTGGTGGTCAGAGACAAATTAAACAATTAGACTTTGATGATAAAGTAGATGTTCTTCCAGTTGCAGATCCAAATATATTTTCACAAACACAAAGAATTGGTTTAGCACAAACACAATTACAACTTGCTCAATCTAATCCACAGATTCATGATTTGTATCAAGCATATAGATCTATGTATGAAGCGATTGGTATAAAAAATATTGATTTAATATTACCACCTCCTCAACAACCACAACCAATGGATCCAGCATTAGAACATATTGCTTCAATGACAGGTGCTCCGTTCCAAGCATTTGCTGGTCAAGATCATAAAGCTCACATTGATGCGCATTTAAATTATTTACAATTAAATTCAGTTAGAAATAATCCAATTTCAGTTGCTTCAATTCAAAGAAATATTGTTCAACACATTTCTTTAATGGCACAAGAACAAGTTCAAATAGAGTTTGTACAAGAATTACAACAAATACCTATGTTACAACAACAGGCACAAATGAATCCACAAGCTTTACAACAAATTCAAAAAATTATGAGCCAAATTGAATCAAGAAAAGCTAAGTTGATAGCTGAGATGACTAAAGAATTCGCTGATGAGGAGAATAAAGTTATAGGTCAATTTGATTCTGACCCATTAATCAAGTTAAAAGCACGTGAAATTGACTTAAGAGCTTCAGAAAATGAGCAAAAACGCAAAGAAGCTGAAGATAGACTAGCTTTAGATAAGATGAAAGCACTAATGAATCAAAATAATGATGAGAATAAGCTTGAACAAAATGAAAATTTAGCTAAACTAAGGGCTGGAGTAAGTCTTGCAAAGCAAGGAATACAACAAACTAAAATAACGGGTATATAAATGAAAAAAAATCTAGATAAAGTTAAAAAAGTAATGCACGAATTTAAAGCAGGTGAGTTACATTCTGGAAATAAAAAAGGACCTGTTGTTAAAAATAGAAAACAAGCGATCGCAATCGCATTATCGGAGGCAAATATGTCTAAGTCTAAAAAAGGATACGCAACAGGTGGAATGGTTAAAGGCAATGAAGATTCATCTTCTGCTTACGGCACACAAGTAGGTGATCATAATAAATTTTTAAATTCTGATGGTTATAAAAAAGGTGGAATTGATGTTGAAATGACTAGTAAAGATGAAACTCAAGAACAACCTGTAAAAGGTCAAAGAAGAATGTTACCGGAGAAAAAAACAAAAGCTAAGTGGTTCTAATATGGTTAAAGCAAAAAAAATAAAAGGAAGAACAGAACCTCTTTTACCAGGAGTTGATCAAGGTGTTGAAATTGAAACAGAAGGTGGTTACGATATACCTGAAGAAATTTCAAATCCAAAAGGTAAATCTGGTTACGGAAATATATTAGGGACACCTATTGATAGGGCACCTGGTTTATATCAAGGTGAACCTATGAATTTAAAAAAAGGTGGATTAGTAAAAGGCGTTGGAATAGCAAAAAGAGGATTTAGACCAGCTAAAAAATATTAACATGTTACCAATGCTTGGAGCTATTGCACCATTAGCTAAAATTCTTTTTAGTACAATTGAAAAAGCAGTTCCAGACAGAGATTTACAAGAGAAATTAAAAGCTCAACTTAATCAACAATTACTACAATCTAGTACAGAAGAATTAAAAGCGGCAGCTTCTATTGTTGAAGCAGAAGCTAAAGCAGGTTGGTTTACAGCTAGCTGGAGGCCTCTTTTAATGTATGTATTAATATTCATTTTAGTATGGAATTATATTCTTGGACCTGTTATAAGATTAATGATAGGAACGGTTATTACATTTGAATTACCAGGCGATGTTTGGACATTGTTACAAATAGGTCTTGGTGGATATGTAGTAGGACGTTCCGGCGAGTCTATAGCTCGAACGATGGCTAACAAAACAACTAGTACTAACAAGGAGTAAAAATGAGAAACGATTATAAAATAAGACCAAGATCAGAATTTAGAGGTGGTGGGATTGCTAAAAGAGGATTAGGAAAAGCTCTTAGAGGCGGAGGAATTGCTGAAGGAGGAATGGGAGTTGCTCTTAAAGAAGGCGGAAAAGCTTTCGGTGGAAAAGAAACTTACGGCGAAGAATTAGCAGAAGCTAAACAACTTAAATCTGGAAAAATATCAACTAAAGGATTTATTAAAGGTGAAAAATCAGAAAAGCATAAAGGCGAAGAATTAAAAAGTTTAGCTAAAGAAGCTAAGTCTATTAAATCTGGAAAAATGTCTCCAAAAGATTATGCTAAAATGGAAACTTCTGAGCCAATGAAAAAAGGCGGAAAAGCTAAAAAGAAAAAATAATGTCAGGACTTGGAAAACAATTAAGAGGAACAGGTATTGCAAAAGTTATTAATGCAAGAACAGGTTTTAAAGATGGAGGAAAAACTTTAAAACCTGTAGACAAAAAAGAAAATCCTGGTCTTGCAAAACTTCCTACACAAGTAAGAAATAAAATGGGCTACATGAAAGATGGTGGCACAGCTAAACCTGGTTTATGGGCAAATATAAATCGTAGAAAAAAATTAGGTATATCTAGACCTAAATCTAAATCAACTATATCAGCTAAAGCATATGCTAATATGAAAGCTGGTTTTCCTAAAAAGAAATAATGCCTGATTATTCTGGTAATAAAATTTACAAAGAAGAAAAAAGAAGACAAGAAAAATTTAGAAAATCAGAAGAAGATTTAGATAGAAAATATAAAGAAATTATGGCTGAAGAAAGAAGACAAGAAGATTTAAATCGTTTACATCCAGAAGATTCAACAGTTGAACCAGAATTTGCTAAAGGTGGTTTAGTTGGAAGAGGTCAAGGAAAAGCAATTAAAACTAAGTTAACTAAATTATATTAATGTCAAAATTAAATGAAGTTGCTTTTGAAGATAAAAGAAAAAAACCTATTACTGTAAAAGGAACTAAAACTAAAAACAAAGATATTTCTTTTAATCCTGTAGCAAATCCTATTTTTAAAAAAGGTGGTATAGTTCATAGAGGTCAAGGAAAAGTTATGAAATTTAAAAAAACTAAAACAATATAATGGCTGGTCTTGGTATTCATACTAGAGGTTGTGGAATTGCTAGAATTCAAAAAGCAGATGGTGGAAAAGCTACTCCTGCTTGGCAAAGAAAAGAAGGCAAAAACCCAGCAGGTGGTTTGAACAAAAAAGGTATTGCATCTTATAGAAGACAACACCCAGGTTCAAAATTATCTATGGCTGTAACAACTAAACCATCTAAATTAAAACCAGGTTCTAAATCCGCTAATAGAAGAAAATCATTCTGTAGCAGAATGAAAGGGATGAAAGCAAAATTAACATCTGCTAAAACTGCAAGAGACCCAAATTCAAGAATTAATAAATCCCTTAGAAAGTGGAATTGTTAATATAAAAAAATAACAAAAGGAGAGAAAAATGGAAACAGTAGACGTAGCTTATAAACTTCAACGCTTCATGAAAGCTCAGTTAGAAAATCTAACACTAACTATAACTTCTGGTGGTATTGACAATATGGAAAATTACAAGTATATACTTGGACAAATTCGCACATACGAATTTTTATTACAGGAAATCTCTAACCTGCTAAACAACAAGGAGCTAAAAGACAATGAGCAAGGAAACATTATTAAACTCGACTGATGTTCAGTCAAAGGAAATACCAAAGACTGTTTTAGGTCTTGAAGAAAAATACAAAGAAGAAAATCAAAAAACAGTAAGAGCAGAAAACATTACTGAATCATTAATTGATAGTTTACCAGAACCAACAGGTTGGAGATTATTAGTATTACCATTTACACCTAAAGATAAAACTAAAGGTGGAATTATTATATCACAAGAATCATTAGATAAATTAAGAATAGCTACTAACTGTGGTTATGTTTTAAAAATTGGACCATTAGCTTATAACGATAAAGAGCGTTATCCAACAGGTCCATGGTGTAAAAAAGGAGATTGGGTTATCTTTGCTCGTTATGCGGGTTCAAGATTACCAATAGAAGGTGGAGAAGTGCGACTGCTAAACGATGACGAAGTACTTGGGACTATTAAAAATCCTGAAGATGTTCTTCATCACATTTAAACATAGGAGGCACTATGCCAATAGAAGACAAGAAAATAAAAAACGATCCAATGATCGATGTCGGTGAAAGAGAAGGCGCTGAGATAGAACTGGATAACAACGAGCAAGCGAAAGCTGCTGCGGAGGAGAAAAAAGAAGAGAAGATAGAAGTTCAACAAGAAGTTGAAAAACCTGTTGAAGTTAAAGCAGAAGTTGAAAAACTTTCTGAAGATAAAGATGAGTTAGAAGAATATAGCGATGGAGTTAAAAAACGTATTGCTAAATTAACTCGTAAAATGAGAGAAGCTGAAAGACAAAGAGAAGAAGCTTTAGCTTATGCTCAATCTGTACAAAGAGAAAAAAATCAAATTGAATCTAGATTACAAAAAACTGATAAAGTTTATGTATCTGAATTTGAAAATAGAGTTAAATCTAGTTTAGCTAATGCTAAAATAGCTCTTAGATCTGCTATTGATGCTAGAGATGTAGATGCTCAAGTTTCTGCACAAGAACAAATTGCGCAGTTAACTATGGAAGCAGCTAGATTAAATGCTATTAAATCTTCTCAAGAAGAGTTACCTAAACAACAAAAAGAGGTTACAATTACACCTCAACAAAATGTTCAAGCACCTCAAACTGATCCTAAAGCGGAAGATTGGGCTGCTAGAAATAGTTGGTTTGGTAATGATTCTGCAATGACTTATACTGCATTTGATATGCATAAGAAGCTTGTAGAAGATGAAGGATTTGATCCTAGAAGTGACGAATATTACGCAGAAATTGATAAAAGAATAAGACTTGAATTTCCGCATAAATTTGCTACAAAGGATACAGTAATTACAGAAAGAGCAAAACCTGCTCAGACTGTAGCTTCGGCTAATCGTCCTAGCCAATCAGGACGCAAAAAAACTGTGAAGCTCACACCATCACAGGTAGCAATTGCTAAAAGATTAGGTGTGCCACTTGAAGAATATGCGAAACATTTAACCACGAAGGAGGTATAGGCATATGGTAAACGAAAAAAATACAATTAAGACTTCCCGTGCGAGCGAAACAAGGTCTAAAACAGATAGACCTAAAGTTTGGACTCCACCATCATCTCTAGACGCACCGCCTGCGCCGGACGGATTTAGACATAGATGGATAAGAGCTGAATCATTGGGCTTTGATGATACTAAAAATATCACAGGCAGAATGAGATCAGGTTATGAATTAGTTAGATCTGATGAATATCCTGAACAGAATTATCCTGTTGTCAAAGACGGTAAATACGCAGGAGTGATTGGAGTAGGTGGCCTAGTGCTGGCTAGAGTACCAGAAGAGATCGCAAAATCTCGCGAAGAGTACTTTGCAAAAAGAACTCAAGAACGAGAAGACGCTATTGCAAACGATCCTATGAAGGAACAGCATCCAAGTATGCCAATCAGCAGTGATAGGCAAACTCGTGTAACTTTTGGTGGTACAAAGAAGGACTAATTATTTAGTAATTCCTAACCAACAAGGTTTAAATATAAACTTAAAGGAGTAAAATAATATGGCAAACACAACTAAAGCTTTTGGTCTTAGACCATTAGGCAAAGTAGGTGGTGGTTATACTAGCGGTGGACAAGACCAATTTTACATTCTTGATAATCAGTCAACGGCTCTTTATCAAGGTGATTTAGTTGCTCTTACAGCTACAGGAACTGTTGTTCCGGTAACTTCGTCTGCTACTGGTTCCGTATTGGGAGTATTCAACGGTTGTTTAATCGAAGTGAATCCTAACAATAGAAATAAACCAACATGGCAAAACTATTACACACAAACTGATGTTGCTCAAGGTAACATTCAAGCGTTTGTAGTGGACGATCCAAATCAACTATACTTGGTTAAATCAACAGGTACTGCTCTAGGAGTAAGTGCTGTCGGTGTAGCTTTTGATATTTTATATGCTGCTGGAAGTTCCGTAAATGGAATCTCTGCAGATCTATTAGATCTAGCTTCATCTACAAGTGGACAATTATTAGTATTAAGCCCATCTCAATTTATTGGGAACGAAGTGGCTGTTGCTAGTGAGGACTTCATTGTGAAGATTAAATCAGGTCAATCAATAATGTAAGGAGTAATAAACTATGGCTATATCACGATCACAACTAGTTAAAGAACTAGAACCAGGTTTAAACGCTCTGTTTGGACTTGAATATAAACGTTACGAAAACGAGCACGAAGAAATCTTCGATAAAGAAACTTCTGAAAGAGCATTTGAAGAAGAAGTTATGTTATCAGGATTTGGTAATGCTGCGATAAAAGCTGAAGGATCTGGCGTGTCTTATGACCAAGCTAATGAAACCTTCACTGCTAGATATACGCACAATACTATAGCTCTTGCGTTCGCAATCACTGAAGAAGCGATTGAGGACAATTTGTATGACAGACTTGCGTCTAGATATACAAAAGCATTAGCTAGATCTATGGCGAATACTAAGCAAGTAACAGGCGCTAACGTATTGAATAATGGATTCAGCACATCTTATTTAGGTGGTGATGGATCTCCTTTATTCTCTACAACGCATGCTACAATCGCTGGTACGTTTCAAAACACACTAACAACTGCCGCTGACTTAAACGAAACATCTTTAGAGCAATCTCTTATTGACATTGCTAACTTTACAGATGAGCGTGGATTAAAAGTTGCTGCACAAGGAACTAAATTAATTGTTCCAGTGCAACTTCAGTTCACAGCTGAACGTTTAATGAAATCTGCAGGTAGAGTTGGAACTTCTGATAACGATATCAATGCAATCAAAAACATGGGAATGGTTTCTGGTGGATACACTGTGAATCACTTCTTAACTGATACTGATGCATTCTTTATCAAAACAGATGCTCCAAATGGACTGAAGTATTTCGAAAGATCTCCTATCAGAACATCTATGGAAGGTGATTTCGATACTGGTAACGTAAGATACAAAGCTAGAGAAAGATACAGCTTCGGCTGGTCTGACCCTAGAGGTGTTTACGGTTCTCCAGGCGCTTAATCTATAAGCATTTTTATTAAAAGGGGACTCTTACGGGTCCCCTTTTTTTATGATAGAAAGAAAGAGTTATGATTAAATTATTTAATATTAAATTAAGAGCATACGGTTATGTAGCTGATTTTAATATTAATGCAGAGGATAAAGCAGAAAGTATAGAGAACGCAATCCTTGACAAAATAGGACAAAATGGGGTATTATTAAAAGACAGCGATAGGGCTTTTAGTAAATCTAAATGCTGGATAACCTATGAGGAGGTTGTAGATGGATCAAGTACAAAACCTTTACAAGAAGAAAAGGTTATTAGAACTTGATTGGGAACAAGCTCATGTTGAAGAGGGAAAATACTCTCTAGA
>Ga0209499_1002616_pt1 | contig 11431 bp, 10 predicted proteins | sample C_130208_EF_Meta_FD_187306 | JGI IMG/M metagenome (GOLD analysis project Ga0209499, IMG submission 187306) | Freshwater microbial communities from Lake Croche, Canada to study carbon cycling - C_130208_EF_MetaG (SPAdes) (version 2) | ecosystem: Environmental > Aquatic > Freshwater > Lake...
TGTCCAATATTGCAAACGCTAAAACCAGCAATCATATCTACAAAAGTTTTTCCATTCACATCCTTAATATAAATACCTTCGGCAGAAGCCACTTCAATACCAATAGGCTTATCTGAAGTTTGCGCTAAATGTTGAAAAAAGAGTTGTCTATTATTCATACTGGACATAATAACTATTAAATTGCAGTACAAAAGTCGCATTTTTATGGCAACCATACTCAGCATTCAAGGGAAAGATCCTCAATTTGGTGAAAATTGTTTTATAGCCCCCAATGCCACTATTGCTGGGGATGTAACGATGGGTAGTGAATGTTCTATATGGTTCAATGCCGTTCTTAGAGGCGATGTACATTATATTAAAATGGGAAATAAGGTAAATGTGCAGGATGGCGCTGTTATTCATTGTACCTATTTAAAACATCCCACTACTATTGGTAACAATGTTTCTATTGGACATAATGCACTGGTGCATGGTTGCACTATTCACGATAATGTATTAATAGGCATGGGTAGTATAGTGATGGACGGATGCGTAGTGCATTCTAATTCCATAATTGCAGCAGGTGCTGTGGTATTAGAAGGCACCATTGTAGAAGAAGGAAGTATTTATGCGGGAGTACCTGCTAAAAAAGTAAAAATGGTATCTGAGGCTATGATAACAGGTGAGATAAATAGAATAGCGGATAATTATGTAAAATATTCAAGTTGGTTTGAGGACTTTAACGATGCCAAAAAATAAGCTAATACATCGGTCCTTGTATTCCATGCCATAAATCGACATAGCTAAAAAAGCGTGCTTCAGTAATAATACCTTTTTCAACTGCTGCTTTTACTGCACAACCTGGTTCATTAATATGTTGACAATTATTAAATTGGCAATCATTCATCTTAGCACGCATCTCCGGAAAGTATTGAGCTAATTCAACTTTTTCTAAATTCACTAAACCTAATTCCCTCATGCCCGGCGTGTCAATCACAGCACCCCCATCTGGTAAATCATACATTTGTGCAAAAGTAGTAGTGTGCAAGCCTTTACCACTCCAATCACTTACTTCTTGTGTATCTAAATCTAAATGTGGAAATAAATAATTGATAAGTGAAGATTTTCCAACCCCACTATGTCCGCTAATAAGTGTGGTTTTATTTTTGAGTAATTGGTGTACCATCTCCAAGCCTTGTTTTTTCTCTACACTTATTAAGTATACTTGATACCCGATATTTTCATACATAGTTTTCATTACTTCGTAAGTATACATTTCTTTTTCTTCATAGATGTCCGATTTATTAAAAACAATTATAGCAGGTATATGAAAAGCTTCACAAGAAATTAAAAAGCGATCAATAAAACCTTGAGAGGTTTTAGGCGATTTTAAAGTTGCGAGTAAAATTGATTGGTCTAAGTTGGAAGCAATAATATGTTGTTGTCTTTTATTATGGGGGGACTGCCTTGCCACATAATTATTTCTATCTTGAATATCAGAAATCATGACTGTTCCACGCTGTTCATCTTCCATATCATATTCTACCCAATCACCCACGGCAATAGGGTTGGTGGAGGTAATATTGTCTAACTTAATCACCCCTTTAATACGGGCCTGATAAAACAGTCCCGCTTCGGATTTGACCGAGTACCAACTACCTGTAGACTTATATATACGTGCTTTCATGCGCTACGAAGATAAAAGTATTTGTTAAGAATTACACTATCCAAAAAGCAGCACAAATTCAATATCTTTGCGCTATGAGTCAATTTGCACATGATAAGGTGGTTCCCTATAGCCAAAGTAATGCCGAAAAGAAAGAACAGGTAGCAACTATGTTTGATTCTATCGCAAAACGTTACGATTTTTTAAACCGTTTTTTAAGTTTAGGTATCGACCAAGGATGGCGTAAAAAAGCTATTGCACATTTAAAAGATAAAAAAATAGAGCATTTATTAGATATTGCCACAGGTACAGCCGACATGGCATTAATGGCTTTCAAAGAAATTCAACCTGAAAAAATTACGGGCATTGATATTTCAGAAGGTATGATGCAATATGGTAGAGTCAAGATTCAAGAAAAAGGCTTGAACCATAAAATTCAATTAAGCTTAGGAGATAGTACGGCCATTCCTTTTGAAACATCCACATTTGATGGAGCCATGGTGGCTTTTGGTGTGCGCAATTTTGCCAATTTAGAAAAAGGCTTAGCAGAAATTCATCGCGTATTAACGCCTGGCAGTAAACTCGTTATTTTAGAATTTTCACAACCTAGTAGTTTTTGGTTCAAACCCATTTATACTTTTTATATGAAATGGGTCACCCCAAGTATTGGAAAATTATTTTCAGGCAACAAAGAAGCCTATGCCTACTTGAATGAAAGTGTGATTGCTTTTCCAGAAGGCGCTGCTTTTTTAACTATATTAGCGCAAGCAGGATTTAAAAATGTTTCACAACAAAAATTAAGCTTAGGCATATGCAGCATTTACTGCGCAAGCAAATAATTACAGCAACTTTACTAGTTTGCATATCATTTGCCTCCTTAGCACAAAGAGGTGAAGTATACCAACCTTACCATGATGAACTGCCCTATTATTTAGGTATGAGTATTGGCTTAAACAATAGCTATTTAAATTTTAATAGAAACCTAGATTTTATACGCCCTAATTCAAGTGCAGTAAATATTATTAATCCGAAAACCAATATGGCTTTAAATCTTGGACTTATTGGCACACTCAGATTAACCAAACACAGTTTACTTAGATTAAATCCAACGGTATTAATTGCTGGTTCAAAAAATATATATACCTATACAAAAAATAACAATCCTTCCGATACCTTAACTATGAATGTAGCATCTGCTATTATCAATATCCCATTAGCTCTGAAATTAGAATCAGATAGGTATAATGCATTCCATTTCACTGACATTATGCGTCATTATGTTTTTATTGGTGGGAAAATTGATTACGATTTACTAAGCGCCAATAGATCGGTTATTATGAGTAATAATAATTCAACAAGTAGTAGAATTCCTTATAATAATACACTAAATGGATTTGACTACGGCTATGAAATGGGCCTAGGGGTTAGTTTTTATTTACAGTATGCTACTATTTCTCCTGAAATAAAGTTTAGCTACGGTTTAAGAAATTTAAATAAAGGAGATGCCCTTTTATCAAGTATAAAAGATATCACAGGTAATTTTGTTTATTTCACCATTCATATAGAAAACTAATTTATAATGAATAGCTTTATATTAAAAAATACTCAAATAGTAAATGAAGGCAACACCCTACATGGTGATGTTTTAATTAAAGAAGGACGTATTGAAAAAATAGCTAGTCAAATTGATACCAAGGGAGGGCTAACAGAAATAGATGGTGAAAATCAATTTTTATTACCGGGCGCAATAGATGATCAAGTACATTTTAGAGAGCCTGGCTTAACACATAAAGCCAATATTTATAGCGAGGCCAAGGCAGCAGTAGCAGGTGGGATAACTAGCTTTATGGAAATGCCCAATACCCAACCTCCCGTATTTACACAAACATTATTAGAAGATAAATATCAAATAGCTGCGCGCAGTTCATTAGCTAATTATTCTTTTTATATGGGCACTTCTCAAGACAACTGGGAAGAAGTTTTAAAAACCAATGATAAAAAAAACGAGGTCTGTGGTATTAAAATATTCATGGGCTCGTCAACAGGTAATTTATTAGTAGATAACCCATTGGTTTTGGAAAGAATATTTGGGGGTGCTGAATTATTAATAGCAACCCATTGTGAAGAAGAAAGCATTATTAAAAGAAATAAAGCTGCACTAGAAGCCATTAAACCAATTTTAGAACCTTCTGACCATCCAATTATTAGAAATGAAGAAGTTTGTTTTGAATCTTCATTTAAAGCCATACAATTTGCTAAAAAATTTGATGCCCGATTACACATACTACATATTAGCACTGCCGAAGAATTACAATTATTCTCTAACCTAAGAACTTTAGCAGATAAAAGAATTACAGCAGAAGTTTGTGTACACCATTTACATTTTACTTCCAACGATTACGCCCGTTTAGGTAATTTAATAAAATGTAACCCGGCTATCAAGGCACCAGAAAATAAAAATGCATTATGGGAAGGTTTATTGAATGATCAATTGGATGTCATTGCTACTGACCATGCACCTCATACCTGGGCAGAAAAACAAGAAGCCTATGCGCAAGCACATGCAGGCCTACCGCTGGTGCAACACGGTCTTCTATTAATGCTCAAATATGTAGAAGAAGGTAAATTGTCTATGGAAAAAGTAGTAGAAAAAATGAGTCATGCTGTAGCCACATGCTTTCAAATCAAAGAACGTGGTTTTATTAGAGAAGGTTATCATGCCGATTTAGTACTTATTAAAAAAGCACCTTATACAATTAACAAAGAAAATATTTTATACCACTGTGGTTGGAGTCCTTTGGAAGGCATTAGCTTGCCTTACCAAGTGAACAGTACTTTTGTAAATGGGTATAAAGTATACCATGAAGGAGTTTTTAACGAAACAAGTAAGGGACAACGTCTTCAATTTACAAGAAGCTAAAAGTAATTTTATGCAGGTAGATAAAATTACTTTAAAAGATATTGGTTTATATGACAATGAAGAATCGATTGGGTTAATAAGTCATCTGAATTTTTGTAAATCTAATGGTGGTAAAATACAATTGGATTATTTTCTTTCCCATCCTTTATCTAGTATCTCCACCATTGAGCAAAGACAAAATGCAATTGCTCATTTTATTAGTAAAATTGATTTTGTTCAAGACCTAAAAATAACCAATGGCACTACACTTGTTATTGAGAAGTTTTTTGATACTGGTTTTAAAAGAATTCCTACCCAAATTAGCCTAGCTGCCGCTTATTGGTATCAGTTCACGAGTGCTTCGGACTATTCCTTACTTAAGTATTCACTAGAACATGTCATTTTATTTTATGAAAATTTAAATAAGTGGTTGTCGGTATTTGAAACCATAAAAGATAATCCTATCATTGAAGCACTTGTTGATAAGGTAAAAAAATATACTAAGCATCCATCTCTTATAAGCCTACCGTCAACTAAGAAGCTAGAGAATCCACAAATAGTTTTGTCATTGTCCCATTTTTTCTTATACCAATATAAAAATAGTACCCTACAACTATTAGAATATTATTATGAACTAGATGCTTATTATAGCATGGCAGTAGCATCTAAAAAATATCATTTTGTTTTTCCTACTTGGGTAGAAAGTGAAACGCCTCTTTTTGAAGTAAATGCAGCCATTCATCCCTTAGTTATAAATGCGGTTGATAATGCGCTCTCACTTAGCCATCAAAGCAATTTACTTTTTTTAACGGGTGCTAATATGGCTGGCAAAAGCACTTTTATTAAAACTACCGGCATTGTTTTATACCTTGCCCATATTGGTATTGGGGTGCCTGCCCAAAAATTGAATTTGAGTTTATTTGATGGGCTTATTACTAATTTGACTATTGCTGACAATATTATAAAAGGAGAAAGTTATTTTTTTAATGAAGTGCAAAGAATAAAAAATACCGTTGAAAAAATAATAGATGGAAAAAAATATTTTGTTTTAATTGACGAATTATTCAAAGGCACTAATATACAAGATGCCATGAAATGTAGTACTGCTGTTATAGAAGGCTTACAAAATTTAAGAAATAGTTTATTTATTATTTCGACTCATTTGTATGAAATAAGTGATGGCTTAAAAGGTTTTGATAATATACAGTTTAGTTATTTTGAAACAGCGGTTCAAGAAAAAGAATTAATATTTCATTATCAATTAAAAAATGGGGTGAGTCAAGATAGACTCGGTTACTTAATTCTAGAAAGAGAAGGTGTGGTGGACCTGCTAAAAAAGATTACCAAAAACAAGTATTAATACTATTCATTTGCTTTAATATCTAAGCTAGTTTCAAGTAAAAAGATGCTTGTAAAAACAAAGGGTAGTGCCATTGTAGGTATTGATGCAGTAACTATTACAATTGAAGTAAATGTGAGCATGGGCCAAGGCTATTGTATAGTGGGCCTTCCCGATAATGCAGTTAAAGAAAGTTTAGACCGAACCGAAAGTGCTATTAAGTCCAATGGTTTTCATATGCCTAGAACCAAACTGGTCATCAATTTATCGCCCGCCGACTTACGAAAGTCGGGCGCAGCATTTGATTTACCTATTGCTATTGGTATTTTAGCAGCCTCAGAACAAATTACCCAGCCTTTTATTATTGAAAAATACCTATTCATGGGCGAATTGGGTTTGGATGGAAATTTATACCCCATAAAAGGTATGCTCGCCATGGCCATGCAAGCTAAAGAAGAAGGCTTTACTGCCATGATTATTCCTAAACAAAATGAAGCAGAAGCTTTAATGGTAGAAGGCATTCCAGTTTTTGGTTTTTCTACATTGCAAGAAGTGGTTTATTTTTTAAATAACCCCTTTTATGAAAAAGATATTAACCTAGAAAAAGACATTACAAATAGGTCTGAAAAAATACTTAACAATTCCATTCCCGATTTTGCAGATATAAAAGGTCAGTCTGAAGCTAAACGCGCTTTAGAAATTGCAAGTGCTGGAGGACATAATTTAATTATGATAGGCCCACCAGGTGCCGGAAAAACCATGCTTTCAAAAAGTATTGTTTCTATTTTGCCCCCTTTAAATAAATACGAAGCATTAGAAACGAGTAAAATTTATAGTGTAAGTGGAAAGATACCCGTAAACAAACAATTAATTAGTCAAAGGCCTTTTAGACAACCGCATCATAGCTTGTCTGCCATTGCCATGATTGGTGGAGGAGGACAGCCTCAACCCGGAGAAATTTCTTTAGCCCATAATGGGGTTTTATTTTTAGATGAGCTGCCAGAATTCAATAAATCGGTTATGGAAGTATTAAGACAACCCATGGAAGCAGGAGAAGTAAGTATTGCAAGAGCGAAAATGACTGTTCAATTTCCAGCTAGGTTTATGTTGCTGGCAGCTATGAATCCCTGTCCATGTGGCTATTATAACCATCCCCAGAAAACTTGCCACTGTAGTATTAAACAAATACATAATTACCTATATAAAATATCAGGGCCTTTATTAGATAGAATTGATTTACATATTGAAGTGACGCCGGTACCCTACCATGAACTAACAAAAACAGAAATAGCTGAAAATTCAAGCATTATTGCGCAAAGAGTTAAATTAGCCAGGGCCATTCAAATAGAAAGATTCAAAACCGATCCAGGCATATATACCAATGCTCAAATGAACGAGTCATTATTAAAAAAATGGGGGCTACTTTCTCCTGCAGCCGGAAAATTATTAGCATTAGCAATGGAAAAATTTCAATTAAGTGCTCGCGCTTATGACAGAATTAGGAAACTGAGTAGAACCATTGCCGATTTAGAAGCAAATTCCAACATAAAAGAAGAACATGTTAGTGAGGCCATACAATATCGCAACTTGGACAGGTCTAGCTGGGGCCAATTTAAAATTTAATGTAAAGCAATTTAAGGATTAGTATTGTCCCGTTTTTAGCATTACTAGGGTGCAGGCTTCAATAGTCTGAATTCCATTTTCAGTGGCTAAATTATTCAAAATTGCATTTTCTGTGCCAGGGTTAAATATAATTCTTCTAGGTTTTAATTCTATTATTGAATTATAGTAAGCCTCTTGTGCTGATGGCCCCAAATATAGGGTGACAGTGTCTATGCTAATATTTACTGGCCATTCATTAAGGATAGGCGTATTGAGTATTTCTCCTTTTTTTATTCCAAAAGGATACACTTCATACCCCTTTTCTACCAATAAGGCTGTTGCCATATAGCTGTATCTTTCAGGGTTCGTTGTTGCTCCAAGAATTAATGTAACAGGTGCTTGCATAAAACAAAGCTATTACAAAAAATGAAAAAATTTGAATATAGTTCAACAAAACGATGTAATTTTATATTCTAATTCATTTATACAAAAATAAAATTAACCAAAATGGCAAAGTCAAGTAAGAAAAAACTAGCAAAAAAAACTGCTCCTAAGAAAAAAGTAGCAGCAAAAAAATCTGTTAAAAAAGCAGTAAAAAAAGCAGCTCCTAAAAAGAAAGTAGCCGCAAAGAAAGCACCTAAAAAAGCTGTTAAAAAAGCAGTAAAAAAAGCAGCTCCTAAAAAAGCTACTAAGAAAGTGGCTCCTAAGAAAAAAGTGGCAGCAAAAAAAACAACAAAGAAAGCAACTAAAAAAGTAGCACCTAAAAAAGCAGTAAAAAAAGCAGCACCTAAGAAAAAAGTGGCAGCTCCAGTAGTTATAGCTCCAGTAGTGGCGCCAACTTTATTTACTGAACCTAACAACGATTCTACTCCTACAGTTTAGTAAAAAAAACTTAAATTACAATCCCGCTCCCATTCCGATTTTTCGGCGGAGGCGGGATTTTTTATTTTTTATATAAATTCATTTTTATGCGTATTATTTTAATGTTATTATGTTTTCCTTTTTTACTGCAAGCACAATCAAATTCCATTGCAGAAAAGACAAAGACTATGGAATTACATAAAGGCTACTTTAATTACTATTGGGATGCTGCACAAGGAAAAATTTTCATAGCTGTTGACAAATTAGAAACACCTTTTTTATATGTCAACTCTTTACCTGCTGGTCTAGGATCCAATGATATTGGACTTGACAGAGGTCAAATTGGCGATTCACGTATTGTATATTTTCAACGTGTAGGTAAAAAATTATTGTTAACACAACCTAATACCGACTTTCGCGCTGTAACAAGTGACCCAAGAGAGCAAAAAGCAGTGAATGAATCTTTCGCACAGTCTATCTTATTTAGTTTTACCATTGAAGCAGAAGAAGCGAATTCTATTTTGGTGGACATAACTCCATTTCTATTAAGAGATGCACATGGGGCAGCAGATAGAATTAGAAAAATGAAACAAGGTAGCTACACTTTAAATGAAGGACGTTCTGCTATTTATATTGCTAATACTAAAAATTTTCCTAAGAATTCAGAATTTGAAGCTACACTTACTTTTGTAGGCGGATCCGATGCAGGCAGGTTTGTACAAACAGTTGCTCCTTCAGTTGAAGCTCTTACACTACGAATGCACCATAGTTTTGTAGAACTTCCAGATAATAATTATCAACCAAGAAAGTATGATATTAGAAGTGGCTATTTTGGTACAAGCTATTTCGACTACGGAAGTGATATTAGTGAACCTATTGAAAAAATGGTTATCAATAGACATCGTCTATTTAAAAAAGATCCTACAGCTGCTATGAGTGAAGCTGTTAAACCTATAATTTATTATTTAGATAATGGTACACCAGAACCTATTCGTTCTGCTTTATTAGAAGGCGCCAGATGGTGGAACCAAGCTTTTGAAGCAGCTGGTTATAAGAATGCTTTTCAAGTACAAGTACTTCCCGATTCAGTTGATCCTATGGATATTAGATACAATATGATTAACTGGGTACACCGTTCTACACGTGGTTGGAGTTATGGCGCCACTATTGCCGATCCAAGAACGGGTGAAATTATCAAAGGTCAAGTCACTTTAGGTTCTTTAAGAGTGCGTCAGGATTATTTAATTTTTACCGCCTTATTGTCTCCCTATATCAATGGCAAACCTGTTACAGATAAAATGAGAATAGCTGCTATTCACAGACTAAGACAATTAGCTGCACATGAAGTAGGGCATACTTTAGGTTTACAACATAATTATGCCTCTAGCTATAATGACCGCGCTTCTGTAATGGATTATCCGCATCCAAATATTTTTGTAAACGATAAAGGAGAAATAGATTTTACTAAAATTTATACCAATGAAATAGGCACTTGGGATAAACGTGCCATTATGTATGGCTATCAAGATTTTGGGAAAGGCATAAATGAAACGCCTGCCCTTCAAAATATGTTAGCAGAGAATTCAAAAAATGGTTTATTATTTATTGCAGATGCGGATGCAAGAGCGGCCAGTGGATTTCACCCCTATGCGCATTTATGGGACAATCAATCCGACGCCGTTGCGGGACTTGATCAAGTATTGGCTGTCAGAAAAAAAGCCATGGAGCAATTTGGAGAAGAGGCGATTGCTAATTTCACCCCACTTGCTAAATTAGAAGACGTATTAGTGCCCTTATATAATTATCATCGTTATCAATATGAGGCAGTAACCAAATTAATTGGAGGAATTAATTATAATTATAGTGTAAGAGGCGATATAAATCAAATCAAACCTTCTATTTTATCAAATACAATTCAACAAAAAGCATTAGATGCCGCAATTAATTGTTTGTCGGCTAGTAACCTTGTTATTCCAGAGCGCATTTTACAATTAATACCACCTCGTCCACCTATGTATTATGGTATAGGTGAATTATTTGATAAAAGAACAGGAATGAGTTTTGATGCATTAGCTGCTGCAGAAGCTTTGGCCGATTTTGAACTAGGTTTCTTATTTAATGTAGAAAGAGCGAACAGATTAGTACAAAATAAAGCAAGAGCTAAAACTATTGGCTTTGATAACGTGGTAGATGCAGTATTGAAAAATACATGGTATGCTGGTATACCGAATGGTTTAGAAGGAAGTATTCATAGACAAACGCAACAATTAGTGCTTACTTGGTTAATGGGAGTAGGTCAAAGTACAGAAGCCAATTATGAAGTGAGGGCTATTTGCAATGATAGAATGAAGGAGTTAAAAACAAAATTAACTAACCTAGCAAAAACTGATACTGCTAATAAAGCGCATTATGAATATGCACTAGAAAGAATTAATAATCCAAAAGATATTATACTACCTAGTCCAACCACCATGGCACCTGGTGCGCCTATTGGATGTGATTTGGATTAAGAAAATTATTATGGTATAAAAAAACGAGGGGCCCGTTTATGGGGTCCCTCGAAAAAATCATTAGAGAAGAATTTTTTGGAGCTTATATTTCATAAAGCCCCAATAAATTATACAAACATTCTTATAGGTTCTTCTAAATAACTTTTTAAAGTTTGCAAGAAAGCTGAACCCGTTGCACCATCTACTACTCTATGGTCGCAACTTAAAGTTACATTCATCACATTGCCAGGAACTATTTGACCATTTTTCACAACAGGCTCTTGTGCAATACCGCCTACTGCTAGTATACAAGCATCGGGAGGGTTAATAATAGCGGTAAATGAATCTATTCCAAACATACCTAAATTAGAAATGGTAAAAGTGCTGCCTTCCCAATCTGCAGGTTGTAATTTTTTATCTTTTGCTTTTTTAGCAAATTCTTTTACAGACACACTTATTTCATCCAAAGAAAGGCCGTCTGCAAAACGAAGTACAGGAACCAATAAACCCTCGTCTACTGCAACGGCAATACCAATATTCACATGATGGTTTTGACGAATCACATCACCCAACCAACTACTATTTACTTTCGGATG
>Ga0209499_1002621_pt1 | contig 11419 bp, 8 predicted proteins | sample C_130208_EF_Meta_FD_187306 | JGI IMG/M metagenome (GOLD analysis project Ga0209499, IMG submission 187306) | Freshwater microbial communities from Lake Croche, Canada to study carbon cycling - C_130208_EF_MetaG (SPAdes) (version 2) | ecosystem: Environmental > Aquatic > Freshwater > Lake | place...
AAAGCATGACTGTAATACCCTATTACCTAGTTATGCAAAGCATGACTGTAATACCCTATTACCTAGTTATGCAAAGCATGACTGTAATACCCTATTACCTAGTTATGCAAAGCATGACTGTAATACCCTATTACCTAGTTATGCAAAGCATGACTGTAATACCTACCGTTTAATAAATTCAACATTTTAATATGTTGCTATAAATTAATATTATATAAAGATTATTCAATTTATATAAATATAATTATGAATATTGCATTTTTTGTAAGACATTTTACAGAGATAGGAACAGAAGTAGCTATATATGATTATGCAAAATATAATGAAGAAATTTTAAAAAATACTAGTTATATTGTATGTTTTACCGAAAAAAAACAACAAGAACTAAGATTTCCATTAGAGAGATTTTCATATGATAAATTTAAAAAAAGATTTACAATTATAGAAATAAATGATATAAATGAAATGTCTAATATAATTAAGGAAATTAACTTATCTTTTTTTTATACATTAACAGAAGGGAGTAATGACATTTATCAATTTGAAAATAAAGATATATGGAAGAATTGTAAAACAATAAAACATTGTGTTTTTAACACAACGTATCCAGAAAGTGATTTTTACATCAGTATCTCTGAAACATTAAATTATAAGTATAAAACAAATATTCCTGTTATACCACATATAGTTGAAGAGTTACCTGATTGCAATGAAAATTTAAGGAATGATTTGCTGATAGCACAAGACGCTTTTGTATTTGGAAGATATGGTGCATACGACTCGTTTAATATTTCAATTGCTCATCAAGCAATTATAGAATATTTAAATATAAATTCAAACACATATTTTTTATTTATGAATACACGTAAGTTTTATGAACATCCAAGAATTATTTATCTAGATAGAAATTTAGATTTAATATATAAATCTAAATTTATAAATACTTGTAATGCAATGATACATGCACAAGTTATGGGTGAAACATTTGGTTTATCTATTGCAGAATTTTCTATTAAAAATAAACCAGTAATCACTTGTCCATGTGGCAATTTAGAACATATACATATATTAGGAAATACGTGTATTAAATACACGACTAAAGAAGAACTTATAGATATTTTCAAAAATATAAAAATTATAACAAATTCAAAAAATGATTGGAAAGCATACACTAATTATACACCTGAAAAAGTAATGAATTTGTTTAATGATACAATTTTTAAATCATTAAATTATTAAATTATTAAATTATTAAATTATTAAATTATTAAATCATTAAATCATTAGTAGTAAATACAGCTGCGATTATTGATAAAAATATGTTATAATTGGGGTTTTTGCAATGCATTATGACTCTACGATACGATTAATTGTACAAAGATGTACAAAATTCCGGGTGAAACATTTTTTTAATTGATTGTTAATGTCATTGAAAAGTAAAACTTTACAAAGCGTTATCAAACAACGTTTGTTAATGTCCATAATATTATTTTATTTTTATTTAATTAAATAATATTATTATGTTGTTTTCTATTTAATGATTATATATTTTTTACACCATTCGAAAAAAAATGAGACAAAACGCAATTATGATTTGTATATTATGATTTGTATATTATTAACTAAAATATATATTCTATATTATTTAGATTATAACCACATAATAAATAATTTGATAATAACAACTCTTCCATATTAATATCCAAAATTTCATTTATATTATTCATTTTGGTCTCTAATTCCTTATTATTTATTATATTCTTTATATTTTTATAAATATTAAACAATTTTATATATATTTCAGGAGGAATTATTAAAAAATTATCAGGTATTATATATCTTGGGATATGAAATGATGATGCATATATTTTATTTTTTTGTATATTTGAAATGTCTAAATTATTTGGAAAACAATATCCATCAAATCTTGTTGTAATTACCATATCATAATTTGTTTTTGTGTTTGTAATATATGTTTCAAATATGTCCTTCACTTTATTTCTACTATAAATTTGACTAATAGTATTGTAAATATTATTCTTTTTCGAATGGATACTATTTTTATATGCTATAGATTGTTGTATATATCCCATTTCAATTAAATACGTTTCTTTATTTTTATCTAAAGGTTTTTCATATAAATATGAAATTGGTTTATATAATTGGTTTATATCATTTTTAACAATATTTTGATTTTCAATAAATAATGTTTTCTTGTCTATTTCTCTCCAAGGAGATGTTTCATATTCAATATTATCATCTATCCAACAATGAAAAAAAAAATCATATTTATTTTTATTATTATCTTTCATAAAATTAGTTATACATGTATATCCATATTTATAATCTCGTGGCTGACCATATAAACATACAGCTATTATCATAATAATATAACTATATAAACATGTCTTTATAATATAAATATATGATAATTATTATACCTATTGGTGGGATTGGCCAACGGTTTAAAGATAACGGTTATACCAAACCGAAAGCATATATTAATATTTTTTTATTATTGACTGTTTAATGGTGGCGAGCTAACGCCCTCCATTTAATGGTTATCTATTTTATTAATATTTTTTGGTGTTATCTATTTTATTAAAAAATTGAAAAATATTAAATATATGTTTATTTATTTAATGTTTTTTATGTCTTCAATGAATATGAATGGAAATAATAATGATACCAATTACCGTTATACCATGCCACAATTTAATATTACTATTGTTGGTAAATCTTCCGGAATTTGTACGGTTGTTAATAATATTTATGATATTAGTAAATCTATTAATCATCCACCAGAGGTTATTATGAAATATATCGCTTCTGTTACTGGCTCTAATTATATACATGAACGCCAATCTATTACTGGTACACATACAGTTGACGAACTTAATGATATTATTATTGAATACATCAAATATATTGTTTTTTGTCAACGATGTTTTATTCCAGAAACTATTCCTTCTTTATCTGGTAGTAAAAAAAATATACAATTACAATTTTGTTGTTCGGGGTGTAAAAATACTACTAATATATTTAATCCTAATAAACGTATAAAAAAAGGTATTGATATTATTATTAAATATTTAAAAAATGATGTTGAATGGAAAATGCAAAAAGGTACTGTTGTTAGCCAAAATAATGATTTTGATTTGTTGACTGATAATCAACATATTGATAATCAAGATAATGATAATAATGAATTAAACCCATTCGATTTTATTTAGAACTTTACATTTTTTTATAGATACTTGTTAAAATATAAATTAAATGAATATAAAGTAAATGGATATAAATTAAATGAATATAAAATAAATGAATATAAAGTAAATTAATATAAAATAAACGAATATAAAATAAGTGAGGTTCAGTTGTCTTGTGCTATCATCCAAATTCTTGTTTTTTCTTCTTCTTTTTTCGTGTCTTATCTGGTCTTGGGTTGCCTTGACTTGCCTTGCTACTCTGCTTCGTGACATCGCTACTCTGGTTCGTGACATCGCTACTCTGGTTCGTGTCATCTAACTCTTTGTTTGACAACGCCATGACGTTCATTCCACTTTTTCCATTCTTCATCAGTCCATTCATCATCACAACCGTGATTATCGTTATCGGTCTCACATACGAAATCAAGGCATCTGACTAACTTTGCTGGTTTTATGGCTTTTGAAATAGCATTAGCCTCTGCTAACTTTTTTGCAAGTGCTTCTTCCTTTACCGCACTCTCTTTTTTTCTTTTATCAGAAATAGCAGTTTTCTTAGCTTGAGCATTAGCATTAGCAATCTGAGCTTCAAGTTTTTTTGCTTCTTTCAACACCTGTTTCTGTTCCTTCTTTTGTCTTTCTAACATCACCGCTTCGTCAGCTTTTGCTTGCCTCATCTCTTGTTCTTTTCTAACCGCTTCTTCACTTTCTCGTTTGGCCTTTTCTACAAGAGCTTGTTGAGCTTGCATTTCTTGTGGTGACTTTGACACTTTGGACACTTTGGACACTTTGGGTTTCTCTTGCACATAATACTCACAAAAATCGTCCGTAAGTTCATCGATGTCTGTTTGAATCTTGCCCATATTCCTCACTTTCAACTTCTTCTTTCTAATAAGATACGTGAACATATTCGCAATCCACCAATAAGGCTTTGCATCTGTTACATAGATACCATCATCATTCTTCTTAGCCTCTAATGCATAATTCTTTTGCTTTGCATGCCTGGTTGGATCTTTGGCCTGGCGATACACAACATCAAATATACCATCATCCATTTCCTGAATCTTAATACTCATCGAAATACCTGTCTTCTTGATATATCTACGCATACGCCTCCTGAAAGTGAAGGCATCACTACGCATACCATTCTTGTAAGTGTCAGCATCGCCGTGATCTTTAAAAGGACCAAAATGTATTTGACAGGTTGTATTCTTCCTCCTGTCCTTTTTGTTCTTCGTGTTGACTTTGGTCTTGTCTATCATGCGCTCCGGTTTGATAGTAACAACTTTCCTACAATACATCCTCTTGCCTTTGTTTAGACCATTGACAGGCACGTATTCTTTCTTTCTTTCTGTAATATCATCAGAATCAGAATCAGAATCAGAATCAAAATCAGATCCAGTATCAGAACCAGAATCATAATCAAACTCAGAAACAGAACCAGACACAGAACCAGACACAGAAACAGAATCAGACTCAGACTCAGAATCAGACTCAGAATCAGACTCAGAATCAGACTCAGACTCAGACTCAGACTCAGACTCAGACTCATAGGGTGTGTCATAATGGGTGTCAACCCTCTCAACCTCCGCAAGAATTTGTTCAAACATCTTTTTACGCAAATCACCATACACAAACCGACCTTCTGTACTCAATCTATTGTAGTATTTCTGCAGTGCTTTGCAATCCTCAGATATAAGTTTTGAATTCCCAGATCCTGCAGGTGACAGTTTCCATCCTTTATTCATGGCTTCTGTATACTGCTCAAAAGACTCAAAGACATTCCACCACTTTTCAATGTAGAAGACATTGTATAGCTGTCTGTTTTCGATGTAGTCGCCAATTGTAACTGGTTGCTTACACGAAACTTCCATCTCGAGCTTCACATGCATCCAGTCAACAACTGTTTTCAGCTCGTAATTGACAAACTCATGTACAGTCATTCCAGATCTTGCAACATGTTTGTTGACATAGTCATACGCCACCCAAAAATCAACAATGTTGTTCTGCTTCTTTTCGTCTTTTACCAACCGATACACCCTTCCGTATAATCTATGATTGGTAATCCACTCACTAAAAGTGATACGAGTGGTACGAAACTCTGGATTCAACTTCTTGAACTCCTTGAACAGTACCGGATTGGTCTGTACTAGATCAATCGCATCACCTACTACATCAGGATCACGCTCCAAACGCCTTTTGTCGTAGTATGCCCAGAAATCTAAATAGTTGTCTTTCTCTGACCTATGATACTCCTCTGTTACTTTCAGACCTGCCCTCTTGTCATCTTCATCTTCCTCGAATTTGTTTCCAATATGACGGATACCCAATTCATCGTACACACTACGGCGATTCTTCACATCTTCAAAAAATAAAATCCAAGGTACTACACAACACCTCTTCTTCCACTCTTTGAAAATATCTGCGTATTTGACATAATCTTCAAATGTCACATGCTCAAATGCACGAAATAGAATATATTCGTTCATCGAAGTACATTCATCCACTGTCTCAAAATCTCTTTCGAGTATCTTAAAAGCTACTGGCCAACGATTAACAATAGCAAACTTGTTCTTCTCGTTGATGATGCGTCTTTCCTCTTTGACTCTCAGAGCTTCCATAGCTCTCAGACACTGTAAGTGTTCATATGCAATTTGTTGAGCATTTAACCGAAATTCTTCGATATACTTATTTGACGAAACGCCATACTTTTCAGCTAGAGATATCTCAAAATCGCTCTTAGTCGGCAACTGCTGTACTACATTCACGGACAGAGCCCGTAACACTTTGCACTTTAAGTCTGCTACAGGGTGAACTTTATAAACCATGTAAACAATATTCGCAGTCATAGTCTCGATTTGATTTGTCACAGGTTGTATATCTTTCTTAGATTTACCTTTTCTCTTCATCTCTTCCACCTGTGTTTGAAGTGCACGCAATCTTTTTGTGGCGACATCTCTACAATTTTGTGCTTGTTCCTTGCTCTTGATTACACAAGTACATTGACCATAGAGTTCATCCAGACACAACAACTCACTATGAGATCCCCTTTTACAGTTACACCCATGTGGACAAATATCATGTTTTGATTTCGTCCCAATAGATGCATCTGTCACGTGACCAGCTCTCAATTTGATCGCCTCTTGTTTTTTGTAAGATGGACAAAAAACGTGTCGCTTACCTATCGCCCACACCATCAACTCCTCTTCACATTCTACACCATCAAACAAACCAAGCTTATTTGGTGCATCAGTACTACGTGCTAGATTCGCTGATTTGTACCATAACCTTAAAATATCCTCAAAATTACTTGGTAATGGCTCTGGTAATTTACAACTACCAAACTTCTGCGATTCTAACAAAAGCCTCTCGATGTATGCAAAGTTCTCTTTCAACACTCTGTACAACTCCGCAAATATCTTCTGAAAAATGTCAGGTGCTATAGCTTCCTCACCAGACATTATTCTCTCAATCTTCACTATGTGTGGTAACTTTATTAATGATCTCTCATCACTCGCAAAATTACACATATGGCCACTACAAAAAAGACAATCCGGTCTTAATGGATTAATGCTATGCCATAAACGTGTTTTACACAACATACTGAACTTTGGCTGATGTGTCTTTTGTTGTGGCTTGGTCACCACATTGTTCCCTACCACCAACGCACACTCTTCTGAATCACGCACCTGACGACAACGGTACTGTAACTCTTTCTCTTTACGGATCCCGTTTAGCTCTTCTGGATGATGATAACCGCAATTACTATTTACACATCCGGCTTCGGTTGTATAATGATAACATATCGGCTTATCCAAATGTGGAAAATTAGGATCATCACAATTGTGGAAACCCTTACACTTGAATTTATCTTTATCAGCCTTCGATGCACCGCAAAAAAATACATATCGACAACACACTTCACGCTGTTTACCATCTATCGTTAGCATTATCGTCATGTTTTCTTGTTCTCGAACCACAACATTCCGTACTGCTCGCTTTTTAGATGTTACCATCTTAAATCCAGTAGCTTCACATTGTTTGACTTCCTCCAAACGTCGAGCTTCATCATTCCGTTCTCTCATAAGACGACGTTGTTCTTCCATCATATGTTGATGAGTCACTGGTTGAGATTGATAGCCTTTCCCAAAACCTCTACCTTTCCCTTTACCAAAACCTTTCCCTTTCACAGATTCTTGGTCAGGAAATGTCTGAGATTGATAGCCTTTACCTCTACCTCTACCTTTCCCTTTACCAAAAACTTTCCCTTTCCCAAAACCTTTCCCTTTCACAGATTCTTGGTCAGGAAATGTCTGAGATTGATAGCCTTTCCCAAAACCTCTACCTTTCCCTTTCCCAAAACCTTTCCCAAAACCTTTCCCTTTACCGGAATCTTGGTCAGGAAATGTCTGAGACCGAGAGCCTTTCCCAAAACTACTCCCTTTGCCACTACCTTTGCCACTACCTTTGCCTTTACCTTTGCCTTTTACAGCTGGCTTAAACAACGGCTCTGGATTCTCACCATCCAATAAACAACTTTGCAACATATTCCTATTATTGCGCAGTCGTTCTTGTTGCTGTACTGTGCTATTAACACATACAACTGGGTTACCATTCAACTCGGTACCTGAGCGTGCCGGACATGCCGGTCTATGACTATCAGAATTAACTGACCGTGGGTTACTTGAAAAATTTTCTGTAACAGTCGAATTCGCATAAATGGGTTGTTGATCCATATATGAGGTGCACTGGTGTTCCTTTGTGCATAAGGTTGGATTTACAACTACTTCCGGGCAAGAAGTAATGGTTGCAAATCCGGGGGGGTGCCCTCGCAATCGTGTATTAGATACACAATCACTTGTGGGGTTCTCGATAACTTCCGGACATGAAGTAATTGGTGAAACCCCGGCTGGATATTGTCCTGGCAACCGTGTATTAGATACACGACCACTCCTGCATACCCCATCTATATCAGATGAAGTTGCATTTAATAAATAACCTGTCTTTTCTTCAATATATGATACTGTTGATAATACAGGCTTGTGTGCAAATGCACATGATGGAACTGTTTGAAAAACAACTCCAACACCATCGGTATTAATATTATTGGTCATGGTCTGATGGGAACACATGCAATAGTCTTTGATTCTAAGAAACAGATATAATTTACAATTTTCAATTTTTTTATAAAATAATACACTATTATATTGACACTAAATAATAGGGTATTATAAACAAAAATTATTCGGTATTATAAACAAAAATTATTCGGTATTATATAGACAAATTATTGGGTATTATATAGACACATTATAAAGAAAAATAATTGGGTATCCTAATATTTATTATAAACTAAAATTATTGGGTATTATATAGACACATTATAAAGAAAAATAATTGGGTATTATATAGACACTTTCTAAACAAAAACTATTCGGTATTAAGTATTAAACTATTCATATAGGTATAACTAAAAGAAACTATAAATAAAATTTATAGTAGATCTAACAAATAGACTATAATGTTTATTGTTAATTAGACCAATAAAATGACAACTGAGTATATTTTAACTGCACCTTAGAAAGCTTACAGACCACAATTTATTTATTGAATCAATTATTTTAACACTATTGCACACGATAATATTGTTTAATGTCACCAATGCTGGACAGTTAGGTTTAACGTCATTAACAGGACAGAAGGTTAGAAATATATCTATTGACCCTCAATATTAGAATATTAAAAACATATATAAAGTAAAAAATTCAATTTTTATTAAATAGTTATACTAATAATTATTATAAATAAAAATAAAGAAAAATAATTTGTATTAAGTATTCAATAACATACTCACACGTATCATTAACCAACCTTTAACATTATTATTTTTTAGACTAGTATATAATTCTTTAACTCTATCACTATTAAATTTACGATTCATTACATTATTATACAACTCTTTTAGCTTATTATCATTTTCTGACTTTTTTACACTATATCTATAAATTTTATCTGTTATTACATTATAATATAAATTTGAAGTATGATTTTCATGTAATTGATTCCATAAATGCTCTGGTAAATGAGATAAAAATATATTAAAATGATGAATTCTTGTTTTATTATTTACACGTGGTAAAACTAGTGACCACCCATGTGCAAGTTCATTTTGCGATAAAGGATTAATTAATTCTTTTGTTTTTATATCATTGTTTAATACATATACATAAAATTGACCTTGTGAAGGTGGTGCAATATATGAATTTTTTTTATAATTGTCTGTTTGATTGTTAATTTCTTCACAATTTTCTAGTTTTGACATTATAATAAAATTAATATTATTAATATAATTTAAAATCAACTTTTTTATATTATTTATGATTTAATTAGCCAATAAAATTATGTTATTATAAAAATTGAAATAATAAAATAATTATTTATAATAACATAATATAATAATGTGTAACAATAACATGATAATTAATAAGTTATGTACAGAAGCTACTAAGAGTAAGCTTGAACAAAAATTAGCAGCAGTAATTTTAAAGGGTACAAAGATGATTTCAAACCCGTGTTGTAACACACAAAGGAATACATATAGGGGTATGTGTAGGGGTAGTTTACATGCTGAAGCACATGCAATGATTACATATTATGGAAAGAATTTGTCTTTCGATAATAAACATGGGTGGTGTCTTTTACCAAGAAAAAAATACAAAATTCACAAAACTTAATCTAATGGTTGTCAGAGTTAACAAATTAGGAGATATATGTAATGCAAGACCATGTTATAATTGTCTTGATATGATGAAAGCTGTTGGTATTAGAAAGGTTTATTATTCTATTTCTTCAGATAATATTATATGTGAAAAAGTTAAGGATATGATTAGTATACAAGCATCATTAGTAGATAAACAAGTCGATGATATAAAATCAAGTTATAATAATAATTTTAAATCACCCGTATATGATACAAATAAATATTATGAAAAACTTTTAATTAAAAATTTTCCAAAAACAATAAGACAAAGTAATTTAGATAATTTCATTATACATAATTTAGTAAATGTTTTACCCGCATATAAAGTAATTATTTATAATACACTATTATCTAGTTATGCAAAGTATAATGATAATACACTATTATCTAGTTATGCAAAGTATAATGATAATTCACTAAGAAAACAAAATTTATCAAATAAATATGAATGCCCGTATGTAATTATATTTGATAATAATAATAATATTATAGTTACAGCAAATATTATACAATAAAAAGTTTTTAGTAGATATATATACAATAAACAGTTTTTAATTTTATAACATCATTAATTTATTAAATATCTAATAGTTTTTAGTAGATATATAATTAATTTTCTAATTAATATTATATAGTATGTTTACTAAAATTTTATATATAAATTTAGATAGACGCCCTGATAGAAAAAAACATGTTGAAAAACAATTATCTAAAATTAATTGGACTGGTAAAGTTGAACGTATAAGTGCGGTAGATGGTCGTGAATTAGATTTATCGACACTTACTTCGCTATTTACACAAAAAGCATTAAATGAGGCATCTACTACAGAAAAAGTAAATTTTAAACATGGATTCTATATGACACGTGGTGCTATAGGTTGTTCATTATCACATCGCAAAGCATGGTTAAATATTCTTAATAATGATGATGAAAAAGTATTAATATTAGAAGATGATATTTATTTTAATGATAATTTTATTAATCAGTTAAATAATTATTTAAATAATATTAAAGATTATGATATATTATATTTAGGATATCATCATTTATCACATGGTCAAGAATATAATAAATATTATTCAAAACCAAGAGGTGTTGTATATGGATTATTTGGTTATATAGTTAATAAAAGAATTGCACAAAAATTACTAGATATATTTCCTATTGAAAATCAAATAGATACAGATATAATTAAAGCATTTAAAAATAGCAAGGTGTATCTATTACCAGGAAATAATAAAATAATTAAAAGCGAGGAATCACATTTAGCAAAATTAGGTACAGATATTCAAGTAATTGAAATAGATAGTAATCAAAATGAAAATGAAAATGAAAATGAAAATAAAAATGAAAATGAAAATAAATATAATATATTAATATCATTAATACTAATTATTATTATTATATCATTAAGAATGTGTAAAAATCATAATTAAAAATATACATTATTTT
>Ga0209499_1002622_pt1 | contig 11418 bp, 10 predicted proteins | sample C_130208_EF_Meta_FD_187306 | JGI IMG/M metagenome (GOLD analysis project Ga0209499, IMG submission 187306) | Freshwater microbial communities from Lake Croche, Canada to study carbon cycling - C_130208_EF_MetaG (SPAdes) (version 2) | ecosystem: Environmental > Aquatic > Freshwater > Lake...
AAAAACATAGGTTCGTTGGCGGTCTCTATAGTAAATTTTCAAAGCACTATAAGGACATTCTTTTTCAACGGTACATCCATCAATACAACGAGGCGTTGCTCCGGCGGGTTTATTTTCTTTTCGGAACCATTTTAAATCTCCAAAAGCCGCTATTTTTTCGCAAGAACTTCCTATCATCCAACGCAAGATATCAAGATCATGACAGGATTTGGCCAGAATTATAGGAGTGGTTTCGGTGCTATTATGCCAATTTCCACGAACATAACTGTGGGACATGTGTATGTGCTGAATCGGTTCAAAATGCTGAACGCTAATCAATTCGCCAATACTACCATTTTGAATAAGCTCGCGCAGTTTTATAAAATAAGGAGAATACCTTAAAACATGACAAACGGCCACCACTCGGTTGGTTTCTTTTGCCAAAGCCAATATTTTTCTACATTCTCTTTCAGTTGGAGCAATAGGTTTTTCTAGCAAGATATCGTAGCCCATAGCCAATGCCTTCATACATGGACCAAAATGCAAATTGTCTGGTGTAGTAATGATGATGGCATCTGCAAATTTAGGGCGCTCAAAAACATCTTCCCAAGTTTTAAAACTATTTTCTACGGGGATATTGTGTTTTTGGGAATACCGTTTCTTTCTAATTTCAATAGGATCAGCCACTCCAATAATCTTTAAATGATCTGGAAATTTAAGGGCATATTCGCCATAAACATTTCCACGATTTCCAGCACCAAGTGTAATTGCCGTAACGGCTTTGTCTGGTGCGGGATTTTTTAAAGTATTTGGAATATGCAAACGTAGGTTTGTTTCGGCAAATCCATGCAAAGGCAAAGTCAATAATCCCCCAGTGGCAAGCCCTAAGGCTTTAAGGAGATTTCTTCTAGAAAGTTCTTTTCCCATATCAAATAGCAATTAATTTATAGTAAATAAAAAAAAACGGAATTCAAATATAAACAATTTTTGTATTGATTGATTTTTTTTAAGTTTTGATACTTCTTTCCATAATTTAATTTTACCATTGCAAATTCTTGAGAATAATTTCAACAAAAAAAGGCATAAAAAAAGACCAACATTTCTGAAGGTCTTTAAAGTAGCTCTGCTGGGAATCGAACCCAGATCAAAAGTTTAGGAAACTCCCATTCTATCCGTTGAACTACAGGGCTAAATAAAAAAGGCTATCGCAGCTGATAGTCTTTCTGTTTGGTGTTTTATCTTGGGCTTTCGCCAATGATTTAAGCGGAGGTAAATCAATTAGTTGTCTATTTTTTTGATGCTGATGCAAAGATAGTAAGGAATCTCAAACTTCTAAATCTATTTGGGACACTATTTTATTTCGAGGAAAACGGAACTTTCAAAGTTTAGACATCTAAAGAATCATAAACAAGTACTTTCGCCCATAAATGAGAATTGTTCTTTACAAAAGCTTGATGTATCGGATGATCCTGATATGTTTTTTGACCTGCTTCGTCATCAAAAAACATAAGTTCCGAAACATCCCAAGAGGTGTCAACGACATCGCGTTTTTCAGTAGAAGCCAAAACACCCAAATGTATTTGACGAATAGTCGGAATGGTAGTTAGGGTTTTTAAACCAGCAATTAATTGCTGTTGATCCGCTTGGGATTGGGGGTTTTTTAACCAAAAAAATACATGGTGTACTAAAAGTTTTTCTTTAGGGTATTTTGCAAATCCAAAAATACTTGCAATTCCAAGTAAAGTTGCCGAACCAATACATTTTCTTCGTACCATCAATTGGTTTTTTTAAATGTAAATATCGAAATTTAAAAAATAAATCAATTAAAAATCTCGACTTTATTATGATTTAGATTTTGAAAATAATTAATTTTCTAAGGGTTGAAGATTGGAGGAATTGCGATTTTTTAACAAAACCTCGTGAAGTATTGATTTTACTAATATGCTTTGGGTTAAAACAAAAAAAGCTAGTCTTTAGACTAGCTTTTTGCTCCCCTTATTGGAGAAAGTTGCAAAAATAATCCGTTGAAAGATTATGTAACTATCAGAAAAACAAAGGTATAACGTATTAAGAAATCTTAGTATATTTTATTATTATTAATTTCAACTTTTGCTATTTACTTTTTTTAAAGAAAAATTTTAATTCTTTTACAATAACGCTTTTTATAACTCCGCAACAGGCTTGCCGTCCATTGTTAATTTTACCAAATCTCCGATGAATTTTGCAAAGGGCTCTATATTTTGTTGGACACTTGCCATTTCAAGAGCGTTCATATAATCATCTCTTTTTTGAACAGGTATTACCATCCATTTATAACCTCCCGAAGCCAATATTGCATTCATTAAGAACCTACCCATTCTCCCGTTACCATCCATATAAGGGTGAATATAAACAAATATGAAATGTCCTAACACTGCTCTAACTGATGCTTCCGGTTCTTCTGATATTAATTCAAATAAAATGGGCATCACATCTCTTACAGCATCAACATTTACTGGCACGTGTTGTGATTGTCCAATATAAACTTGATGTCTTCTATACCCTGCTAAATCAGATGGCTTTAAAACACCTGATGTTACACTTGGTGAAAATAACTCTCTAAACCAATCGCTATGTTCTTCCGAAAGTATCTTACCTAAATCACCACCATCAATAATTTTTTCAATACTATCTTTTACACTATTAAAAGCAAGCCAATACCCTCTTGCAGCCATAGCATCTCTATGTTTTTTATCTTCTTCATTATCTCCTAAATTCCATTTTCCACTTTTAACCCTTTCAATCAGTTCGGGAGTAACTTTGTATTTTTCAATGGACAAAGAGTGGTACGCATCGGTAACATAGATTTCATCAATATTTTTAAGAAAAGTGGCTTTGTCAATAAAATTAATATCTGATGGTTTTGGAAAAACTTTAATTACTACATCTCGCATTTCAAACCACATTAAACGGATTCTATTGCAATATGGGGAACGTTCTCTTGAAGATAATGGTATTGGGGTCATTTGTTCAAATGGGTCTGTTTCACGAACGTCGTAACCTGCTGACTTCATCGTCTTCAAAATCTCATCCGCTATTTTAGAATTCCCTATATTTCTAAAAGCCCCCACTATTCTTCCGGCTTTCAAACTATGTCCACCATCTAACAACAACCCTAATATTTCAGAAGCATCATTTATCATACTTAACGCCGTTCTTACATCAATTGGATTGCTAACAAAAATTGAAGGAGAACAATAAATAATTGAAGATGGTAAGTTTAATATTCGTAACCCGTTTTTAACTTCTACACTTTCTAATTCTGATAATGGAGATTTCATACAGAATAAAGAAGTGTTAAATAATAAAGGGGTGTTATTGTTTTTACCCTTTACCGACCTAATAATCATCTGATTTGGAACAACCTCATTCCCTGAATGCAGTAATAAGGACTGTTCTGCTGAAACACAATAATCATCACCATATCGGTCTTCCAAGAATCTTGAGCAAAATCCCCAATAGGAAGTGACCCAAGATGTACTATTCCCTTTGCTTTCTTCAGGATTCACAGCAATGTACCAACCTCTAATAACTTCTCTTATGAAACCATTTGCGATAAGACGGTCTTTATGAGTTCTACTTAAATCTTCCGACTTAATAGCTATAATACCTTTGCCTTGTATTACTTGGAGAACTTTTAGAGAATCTGCTAATTTTTCTGCGGGTGTAGCCATCGTGTGTTTGTTATAGTAAAGAGCAGTGCGTTTATTATAATTTAAAGTTGTGCGTTTGTTATAATTAGATGCAAATATATGTAATTAATTTGCAAAGTTATAAAGAAATGAAATTTTGTGTTTGATAAGAAAATTGGTTTTTCTTATCAAAGGAACTTTGGTCTGTAAAGAAAACGGAAATTGTTTGACCTATAAAAACAAAAAAGCCCTTACATTGCTGTAAAGGCTTTTATTTGCTCCCCCTATTGGAGAAAGTTGCAGTTTTACCTCAATGATTGACTATTCAATTATCTTAAAATCAAATAGATAGATTTATAAATTATATATCAGAAAACAAAGGTGTTTAAAAAACAAAATTATCTAACCTCTTCAAATATATTATCAGGTTACTCCAACACTTCATGATAATTTACTTCTGCTTTTTGACATAATTCTGCTAATTAAGGTTGTTTTTTTTCTGTCTTAAATTATGTGAAAGTCTTGTCTGGTTTTTGGGGTTCAGCATACTTTGTGGGAAGGTACTATTACGACTTTGCAAATAGGATTAGAGGTTGAATATCGAGTTCATCGGCTTTTCTAACTGCCTGTATGTATTGGCTTCTTGTATTAGTGGAATGAACTAAATTGGTACTGCCCCAAGTAAAAAAATTGCCGTGGTATAATTTTTCCATTATTAAATCTGCAATCAATCGAGAATGTCTGCCGTTTCCATTAGCAAAACAATGGATGCTTACCAAACGATGTTTGAATCGAATCGCTAATTCTTGGGGTTCATAGGTTTCGTATTGTTTCCAATAAAGGGCATCATCCAGCAATTGCTTTAAATGAATAGAAATAAGATAACTTTTTATGCCAATATTCTTTTCGGAACTTCTAAACTCACCTGCCCATTTCCATACTTCACCGTACATTTTTTTATGTAAAGTTTTAATAAACTGCTCTGAAAATAACTGCTCTGTTTTAATTTTCTTACCAAAAGTCCACTGAATAGCTTTTTCAATATTGAGTTGTTCAAATTCGTCTAACTCTTCACGAGTAGTTATGGACGAAATGCGCAATCCCTCTTTTTCCTCTTCACTTAAAGGAGTTTGTCCATCTATGTATTCAATATTTAATCCCATAAATATTTTGGCATTTCATATTTAATTTCAGCCGTTTTTTGAGAGATAGCTTTTTCTATTCGCGATACCGAATTTTGTTGGTCTTCTAAAGTCATTGTATTATTGGTTCGCATAACTATTTCTGTGGCTACAATTTTTGCTCGTTGCTCTATCATTTGTTCTAATGATTCGTGTTTGGAGACAAAACCATATACTAACTTCATATCCATAGCATTGGCTACTTCACGCAACGAATTTATAGAAATTGTTCCGTTTGCTTCTCGCTCTTCTATTTGTTTGATGTTTTGAGCCGAGAAATTCATTCTGTTACCCAATTGCCTTAAAGACATTTTTAGTGCAGTTCTCACTGTATTTACCCAACCTTTTTCAGGCATTACGACCGATTTCAAACTATGGAATGACACCAACTTCTTATCGATATGGTCTAATACTAATTGTTGTTTTGTGTTTTTCATCAATCTTTAGATTTAAAATAACAAAACAAATTTAAAGGTATAGATTTAATAAAACAAATTTATTTTAAATATATACCTTTAAATAAATAATAGTATTACGTTTTCAAATTCGTTTATACAAGTTATGAAATCAAAATATGGAAAGAATTGATTGAAATACATTGGATTAATTTGCAAGTTTTACCTTAAATAAATCTATTGAGGAATTTATTTTCCCTATTTCGCCGACTTAATCTTATGAAGTATTGATTTCATTTAGAGTATAAAACCAAAAAAGCCCTTACATTTCTGTAAAGGCTTTTCATTGCTGCTCCCTCTCTTGGAGAAAGTTGCAAATTTGACGCGTTGGTTTCCTTTATAAATATTAAAAAAAATAGAAAAAATGTAAATAGATAAGAATTTTTGTTCTAAAAAAACAGCAATAAATAATCATAATTTATGAATTAGTTATACTACGATATTGTGTGTTTATTTTAATTGGGCGCTTTGTGTTTGTTATAATTTGAAGCAGAATTTTTGAATTAAACCTGTTATGTATAGAAAATTACATTTTTTTAACAAACACAATGTCTAGTGTAAAGAAAATTCAAATTTCTTTACAATTGATAAAAATGATTGTTGTTATTCACATTATAGTGTGATATCTTGTTGACTTCAATCCCATTTTTAAAATAAAACGCATAAAATCATACTATAATGTGATAAATATGTTTACGGAACGCTTTTTTTATTACTTTTACATAAAAATCACATTATAATGTTAGTTAATCAGATAGCAGAAGCTATAAGAACAAGGAGGAAAGAATTAGACATAACACAATCACACCTCTCTGAATTGTCGGGCATCAGTGTAAATACAATTTATAAATTAGAACGTGGTCAAGGCAATCCGTCATTAGAGATTATTCAAAAATTAATGGATGTTTTAGGATTGGAACTTATTATAGAAGTGAAAAAAGTGAATAAATGAGAGCAATGGAAATCTATCGAAATGGACTTTTAGCTGGAATACTTTCAGAGGAAAATAGAAACAGCTTTGTGTTCACATATGATGAGCGTTATTTTAATGATACCACCAAACCTGCAATAAGCTTAACTTTGTCTAAATCAAAAATGGAATATACAAGCCAATACTTATTCCCCTTTTTTTTTAATATGTTAAGCGAGGGAGTAAATAGAAAATTACAAAGTATCCAACTAAAAATTGATGAAGAGGATAATTTTGGATTATTGATGGCTACGGCTCAATATGATACCATTGGAGCTATAACTGTAAAACCCATCACAAAATGAATATTGACGAAATAATAAATTGCCCCGGAACTTTGTCAGAAGGATTTAGAACTTATAGTCCAAGTTGTATAAGGAACTTGTTTAATGGAAAAAAAGTAAATCCTATTTTACCCTATGATTCTACAAACAAAGATGAGGATGTAGCCGAACAATTTATGGAAAACCGCAAAAGGATTTCTATTTCAGGGGTTCAAGAAAAATTAAGTTTTATACTTGATAAAAATAAATTGCGGTTAACCCATACGGGAGAGCATGGAACTTATATATTAAAACCCATTCCAAGAGACCTTAAAAAAGTTGACCAACTGCCAGCAAATGAACATTTGACAATGCAAATAGCCAAACAAGTATATGGGATTAACACCGCTGAAAACGCAATGGTCTTTTTTAAGAATGGCACACCGGCTTACATAACAAAGCGTTTTGATGTAAAAGAAAATGGAGAAAAATGGGGTATAGAAGATTTTGCTTCCTTGGCAGGAAAATCAAAAGATAATGCCGGGTACAATTTCAAGTATGAATATAGTTATGAGGCAATAGGTAAATTAATCCAAGAGTATGTTCCAGCGTGGAGAGTAGAAATTGAAAAATATTTTTCATTAATTGTTTTCAACTATATTATTTCAAATGGAGATGCTCACTTAAAAAACTTTTCTTTGTTAGAAACATCAAGAGGGGATTATGTATTAAGTCCCGCCTATGATTTAGTGAACACAAGGTTTCATGTTGATGATACGGACTTTGCATTAGATAAAGGGTTATTTGAAGATGATTATAAAAGTGATGACTATAAAAAATCATTACATCCTTCAAAAATTGATTTTATTGAATTTGGAAAACGAATAGGCGTAATGGAAAGTAGAATAGAAAAGTTGTTAGCTCCTTTTTTAGAAAAACAAAATAGGATAGAAGAACTAACAAATCGTTCCTTTTTAAATCCATCAAGTAAGAGAGCATATATACTGTTGTACAATACTAAAATGAATTACTTGAAAGGTTCTAAATAAATTAGAATACCAAACAATTATAAAATTATATCATTAACAAAAGTTTACCTCCATAAAGAGGTTTTTTGTTAAACATTTAGGTTCGTATTTTTTTTGAAAAAACCCTCTCCCATTTTACGGTATGTAATCGCAAATTTGGTTTAAAAACAATTGCATTTAAAATTATTTATACACTTTTTATATACACATATTGCGTATGAACTCTAAGTCCATTTTCATCCTTTTATCGTTTATTTTTGTAATTCCCGTTTTTGGGCAAGTACAAAAAGACACCACCGCACTTTCTGAGATTATTCTTCAAGGCTCGCCAATTAAAGCATTGATTCAAAACACAAGCGCTTCTGTTTCGATTATCGGAATAAAAGACTTGGAGAAAACAGATGGGGTGATACTCACTTCTACTTTTAATAAAATACCAGGACTTTATATGCAACAAGGTGCGTTAAACACCAATCGTATTACAATTCGAGGAATTGGGGCTAGAACACAATATGGAACCAGTAAAATAAAGGCTTATTTTGAAAATATACCCTTAACTAGTGGCGAAGGCGAAACGGAAATTGAAGATATTGATTTAGAAACAATTGGGCATATAGAAATAATTAAGGGCCCAAATTCTACCAGTTTTGGATCCGTTTTGGGAGGGGCAATTCATATCTTTGCAAGAGCAACTCCTTTTGAAGAATCGTTCGGAAAAACCACTACTACCTTTGGGAGTTTTGGTTTGTTAAAACAAAATGTTTCTGCAGGCTTTAGCAATACTAATTCCAATTTATTTGTCAACTATACAAACCTTCAAACTAAAGGTTTTAGATCGAATAGTTCATATGATCGGAAATCATTTAATGTTAATGGAAACCAGAAAATAAGTTCAAAAGGAGTCTTATCTTTTTTAGGCGTTTTTACACGTCTAAAAGCGTATGTCCCAAGTTCGATAAGTGAACCTAATTTTATAAACCATCCTGAAAAAGCGGCCCCAACTTGGGAAGCGTCTAAAGGATATGAATCTTATGATAAATTTATTTTAGGAATCGGTTACATTCACAAATTGTCTGAAAAATGGTCGTTTGACGCTAGTATTTTTTCGAATTTAAAAAAGGGAAATGAAGCAAGACCTTTTAATATTTTAAATGGCAATACAACTTCTTTAGGCTTTCGAACTTCCCTAAATTATAAAGATCGTTTGTTTTTTCTACCCTTTGAAATAAGCCTTGGGACAGAACTTATGTATGAACAATATACAGAGTCTCTTTTCCGAAATTTATACTTATCCCATCCAGGACAAGGCAGTATTACCGGTGCTGAATTCAGTAGAATAGGAGAAAACAGGAATTACTCCAATTATTTTTTACAAACAGAACTTCAGCTAACAACCAAGCTTTATCTAGAAAGTGGTCTTGCTATAAATACAACCAAATATTCTTTAGAAGACCTTTTTCAATCGAATACCGCAAACCAAAAATCCTACTATACTTTTGGGAAAATTTTGTCTCCTAGATTAGGTCTTTCTTATAAATTATCTCAAGTCAAAAATATTTTCGCATCCATTAGTAAAGGTTTCTCGATGCCAACAATAGCTGAATCATTGAATCCAGATGGCACAATCAATACCAGTTTGAAACCTGAAATAGGCTTGAATTACGAAATAGGATTCAAGGGAAATTGGCTTGACACGAAATTACTTACTGAAATAAGCTTTTTTAGCACCCAAATTACAAACCAATTAGTTGCCAGACGTACTGCAGATGATCAGTATGTTGGAATTAATGCAGGGGAGAGTTCTCATAGAGGAATGGAGATTTTGGTAAATTATACACTTATTAAAAACCCTAATTGGAAAATCGATTCTTATTTTTCTGGAGCTTTTAATAATTTTAAATTCACACATTTTATAGATGCTGGTTCCGATTATTCGGGTAATTCAATAACAGGAGTTCCTAATTCTCAATGGAATTTAGGACTAGATTTGAATACCAAAATGGGCTTTCGCCTCAATACTTCATTTAGAAACGGGAGTAAAACGCCAATTAACGATCAAAACACAAAATACAGTAATGCATATCGCTTACTTGATTTTAAAATTGCCTATGCCTTTAAGATTTTCAAAGTAATAAAAGGAGAACTTTCCTCTGGAATGAATAATGCTTTAAACGAACATTATGCAGCAAGTATTTTGCCAAATGCCGTAGGTATTGGAAATGCTCTGCCAAGGTATTATTATCCGGGAAGTCCTAGAAATTATTATGGCGGAATTTCTTTTTCCTATGTTATTTTATAACTAAAAAAGGAACCTAATAATTGCAAAAACAAAACCCTCAAAGAAACTATTTTCTTTGAGGGTTTTCTAGTTTAAACTAACTTCTTGCAACTTTATTTTATTTACTTTGTTAAGTCATGATTTTGTTAGCATTGTAAAGACTGGGGACAAAGCGAATTAATCCATGATGCAACGCACCGAGAAACCGACTTGCTTAAGTTTGACGTTTTTACTTTTGTAAGTGCCGACACTATTGTAACTCAAGAATCGAAACCAGGCGTTTGTAGTAAGGTTCTCTGTAGCCGAAGAACTCCACCAAAACCCGTTGTCACCAATGAAGTTAAATGACCCAATGTAGTAGTCGCGAGCCCCTCCCGGAAGACCTGAAAAATCACTGCTATTGGTCGCTCCTGTATTAGGACTAGTCCATAAGGAGGTGGTTTTCATCATGCCTCCTGCTTCGTTTTCTCCACCTAAAAAGTCGGTTAGTGTAGTCCATTCGCTATCACTAGGTACATGGTAGCCTATTGGGGCTAAACCACGTTGGTCGTTAACTGCATACCAGTTGTATAACTTGCCATAAACTGTACCGTTTGCCGTGTTGTTTTCATAATAACACCAAGCACCCGTGGTTAATGCTGTCCATTCAGTTGGGTCTTGTACTTGCGGGATGTTATCACCATTGCGGTATTTTGATACGTTAAGGTTTTTTTGTGTCCAACACTGTGTTCCTATTGTTATTGATGGGTAAACATTTCCTTCAAAATCTGTAATGTTTCCACAATAATTTGTTGGTTTGTAAAAGGTAATACTATCCAAATCCGATGTTTTTACAGATTGTTGGTTAATAATGTTCCCTCCTTTCCATATATAAAGCATATCGTTCTGGGAGTATGAATTACTTGATACTAAAAGCAAAGTAAGACCTAGCAATACGTATAATTTTCTCATAAGGTGCGGCTTTTATTGTTTTAAAAATTTAATAGTTTGTGTGTTGTTTGCATTGCTTATTTTACAAAAATACAAACCTTGTGGTAGTCCAGAGATAGGTATTGTAGCGAGTTGACTACTTGCATTCCAATCTTTTTGAAGCATCACTCTTCCTTCTATCGAAATTATTTCAAGGAGGGTAGGTTCTCCCAGAACCGTTAAAGAAAGATGCAAAATATCTGAAACGGGATTGGGATAAACTAAAATCGTTTGTGGTTTTTGCAAAGGTTGATTTTCTCCCAAAGTCAAATCTTTAAAATTGAGATACCGCAATTCATTTAACGCGTAACTAGCATCTGCTCCTACGGCACTACTCACTATAAGGTTTCCGGAAGAAAAAGTCATCTTTTTGATACTTGTTAATGCGTAATCCGTTTGTTTATCGATGGTTTTTCTCATATAAATATTTTGAGCTTGTAGTCCTGAAATGACTAAACCAAAGAAAAAAACAATACTTAATTGGAGGTGTTGGTGTTTCATAATAATGTTATTTCACTAGTGTCCACTTAAAATAAGTTGAAAACCAGCTGGTTAGTAATATGTTCATTGACATTATTGTAATCTGATTTCATAAGTAATTCATTTACAGGTGCTTTGTCGAGT
>Ga0209499_1002624_pt1 | contig 11416 bp, 9 predicted proteins | sample C_130208_EF_Meta_FD_187306 | JGI IMG/M metagenome (GOLD analysis project Ga0209499, IMG submission 187306) | Freshwater microbial communities from Lake Croche, Canada to study carbon cycling - C_130208_EF_MetaG (SPAdes) (version 2) | ecosystem: Environmental > Aquatic > Freshwater > Lake | place...
AGAACTGCTTTGATGTAGCCTTCACCACGACGGTCAATTACTTTTGTCAATTCTGGGGCATAATACCCACCTTCACCTAAAATGGTGTGGCAACCCATACAGTTATTGGATTCCCAAATTTGTTTTCCTCGAACTACATTTTTGTCAATCGAACTGTAGTTGGTTTGATCATTTCGGGGCATAAACGAATAAATGGTCAATCCTATGAAGATTAAAAAGGTGACCAAAGTTCCTCCCAGAAAAAATGCTCTTGCTTGTGATTTTGAAAGCATAAATATCAGTTTTTGTTAATTAATAAATTTATCATTTTTAAATAAAGGATATTTTTATCTTTTATTTTGTTGTGCAAAGAAAGTCTTGAAAAAAAATATAAAATATGATATAAATCATATTTTGAATAATTTATTTTCTGTAAAATTATAGTGAAATTAAAACAATCCAAATTCCTTGCTATACTGTTGATTATAATTATTTTATTTAAATAATAAATATTAAATTTAATTTCGGATAAATTTGTCCTTTATTTAAAAATGATGTATTTTTGTAAATAAAAAATAAGTATTATGGAAATTATAGAGAACACAACAATTGGAGAATACGTAGCAAAAGATTATAGAACAGCAGCAATATTTTCGAAATATGGAATAGATTTTTGCTGCAAAGGACACAGAACTATTGAGGAAGTTTGCACCAAGAAAAAGATAAACGAAATTCATTTAGTAGAAGAATTAAACGCTGTTTTAGACACCAAAAATGATTCAGGAATTGATTTTAATTCTTGGCCGTTGGATTTATTAGTCGATTATATCGAAAAAACACATCACAGATATGTAGAAGTAAAAACACCCGTTCTACTTCAATTTTTAGATAAATTATGTACGGTACACGGTAGCAATCATCCCGAATTATTCGAAATCAACGAGCTATTTAAAGGTTGCGCAGGAGAATTGGCACAACACATGAAAAAAGAAGAATTGATTTTGTTTCCATTCATCAAAAAAATGATTGGAGCCACCATTAGCCATGAAAATATTGAACCACCATTTTTTGGAACAGTAAATAATCCTATCACCATGATGATGGAGGAACATGACGCTGAAGGGAAACGTTTTAGAAAAATAGCCGCATTAACTAATAATTACACAACTCCAGAAGATGCTTGTAATACCTATCGTGTAACTTATGCTATGTTGAGTGATTTTGAACAAGATTTACACAAACACATTCATTTAGAAAGCAATATTTTATTTCCTAAAGCAATTGCTTTAGAGAAATTTTTTTCAGATAAAGAATAAAAGAATACACTTAACTTAATTAACAAATACTATGGAAAAGTACGTTATCAAAAGAAACGGAGATTATAAACCGTTTGAAAGTTTTAAAATTGAAGATGCTATTGCAAAAAGCTTTAGTAGTACTACCGTATCGTTTGACGAAAGTGTTTTTGAAAATGTTCTTAAAGAATTACAGTCTAAAGAAACTTGGGCAGTTGAAGAAATTCAGGATTTAATTGAAAAAAGTCTGTTTGAAAAACAGTATTTTGATGTAATGCGTTCCTTTATGTTGTACCGCCACACCCGAAAATTACAACGGGAACAAGTGGATGGCATCAATGAAGATACTACTTATGTGGACAGCTCTCAAACCATTTCAGAATACATAGAACAAACAGATTGGCGTATTAATGCCAATGCAAATACGAGTTATTCCAATGCAGGCCTGGTAAACAATGTAGCTGGAAAAATCATTGCTAATTATTGGTTAGACAAAGTTTACACCAAAGAGGAAGGTTATGCACATAGAAATGGTGATATTCATATTCATGATTTAGATTGTTTAACTGGATATTGTGCGGGCTGGAGTTTGCGTGTTTTACTCAACGAAGGATTTAACGGAATTCGGGGTCGTGTAGAAAGCAAAGCACCCTCGCATTTCAGAGAAGCTTTGGGGCAAATGGCAAATTTTTTAGGAATACTACAAAGTGAATGGGCTGGTGCACAAGCTTTCAGTTCGTTTGACACTTATTTAGCTCCTTATGTTTTTAAAGATGATTTGTCTTTTGAAGATGTTTTGAAAGCCGTTAGAAGTTTTGTCTATAATTTAAATGTTCCTGCACGTTGGGGACAATCGCCTTTTACAAATATCACATTGGATTGGGTGGTTCCAGAGGATTTAAAAACTCAAATCCCAACAAAAAACGACTTGCATTTCTTTGAAAATAATTTTAATTATGACCTTTTGTTAAGAGCCAAAGAGCGAGGCGTTAACAAAGTAACCGATTTGAGATACGAACATTTTCAGAAGGAAATGAACCTTATCAACAAAGCCTATTATACCGTAATGACTGAAGGCGATGCTAATGGACAACCCTTCACCTTCCCTATTCCAACAGTGAATATTACCGAAGAATTTGATTGGAACGGAGAAAACACCGATTTGCTTTTTGAAAATACAGCGAAAATTGGATCCTCTTATTTCCAAAATTTTATTGGAAGTCAATATATATTAGATGAAAATGGAGATAAAATAGAAAATGAAAACGCCTATAAACCAAATGCGGTTCGCAGCATGTGTTGCCGTTTGCAACTTGATTTACGGGAATTATTGAAACGAGGAAATGGACTTTTTGGTAGTGCAGAAATGACTGGAAGTATAGGAGTTGTAACCCTAAATATGGCGCGATTAGGCTATTTATATAGAGGAAATGAAAATGAATTATACAAGCAATTAGATAAATTATTATATATAGCTAAATCCACTTTGGAGAAAAAAAGAGTGTTTATTCAAGATATGTATGATCGCGGTTTATATCCTTATACCAAACGTTATTTACAACATTTTAGGAATCACTTTTCGACTATTGGTGTAAATGGAATTAACGAAATGATTTTGAATTATAGTGGAACTCAAGATACGGTAACCTCCACTTCAGGAATTGAATTTGCCTCCGATATTTTAGAACATATTCGAGGTCGAATGAAAGAATTTCAAGAAGCAACTGGAAATTTATATAATTTAGAAGCAACACCCGCCGAAGGAACTACCTATCGCTTTGCGAAAGAAGACAAAAAACGCTTTCCGAATATTATACAAGCTGGTCAAGACGAGAATATTTATTACACCAATAGTTCCCAAATTCCAGTGAATCATACAGAAGATCCTTTTGAAGCTTTATTGCTGCAAGACGAATTGCAATGTAAATATACTGGAGGAACCGTTTTACACTTGTATATGAGCGAAAGAATGAGTTCGCCAGAAGCCTGTAAGCAGTTTGTTAAAAAAGTCGTTTCTAGTTTTAGATTGCCATATATTACGGTAACACCCGTATTTAGCGTTTGTCCTGTTCATGGCTATTTGAATGGCGAACACGAATTTTGTCCAAAATGTGATGACATTTTAATCGCAGAAGAAAATTTAAAGTTGAGCACTACTCTTAAATAAAATCACCTTTAAATGACCTTACATGCCTTAAATGGTAAAAACTTCAACCATATAAGGCATTTAAGGAAATATAAGTTCAATAACTAAACAAAAAAAAAACATGAAAACAAAAACGAATCCGTATTTAGATCAAAATCAACATTTGAGAACCAAATGCCTTGTTTATACTCGAGTTATGGGCTATCATAGACCTGTGGAAAGTTTTAATATTGGTAAAAAAGGAGAACATAAACAACGAATTCATTTCAGTGAGGGAAAATGTTAGCACTCCAATTTACAGCATAACGCCTTTCAGTTTATTGGATTATCCTGATAAAATGGCCTGCATACTTTGGTTTGCAGGCTGCAATATGCGCTGTTTGTATTGCTATAATCCAGAAATTGTGAATGGAAAAGGAAGTATTTCTTTTGAAAAAACACTGTCTTTCCTTCATTCCCGAAAAAACTTATTAGACGCCGTAGTTTTTAGCGGTGGTGAATGTTTATTGCATAAAAACATCCTTTCACTAATTGAAGAAGTAAAAAAAATGGGTTTTTTAGTAAAAGTTGACACCAATGGTTCCAAGCCAGAAATTTTGCAGCAATTAATTAAAAAAAAATGGATCGATTATGTTGCTTTAGATTTTAAGGCTATGCCTTCTCATTTTGAAAAAATCACCCAATCAAAATTGTTTTTACCCTTTGAACAATCATTACAGTTATTAATCAAAAACGAGTTTCCTTTTGAAGTTCGCACCACGGTTCATTCTGATTTAATATCTGAAAAGGACATGAAATTGATGATTCATTATTTAGAAACAAATAAGTACAAAGGGAATTATTACGTTCAATATTTTGTAAATGGAGTCACTACAATAGAAAAACTGGGATATTCGTTTCGAGAATTGGAAGGAAAAAACCTTTCTACAAAAAAAATTCAGCTGCATTATAGAGGTTAATTATGAAGAAAAGTTGGTTGATAGTGTGTTTTATAAATTTCTTCATCGCTTCCTTAATGGGACTGTTGCTTCGGTTAATGTATGTAGCTCCTGTAAAATGGGTAAACTTTCCGTTTTTAATGCACGGTCATTCACATACTGCTATGTTAGGCTGGGTTTATTTGATGTTGTATGGTTTAATCGTTCACTGTTTTATACGTAAAGAATCGCAAAAAAAGCTAATTTATAATCGCTTGTTTTGGGTAACTCAAATAGCGGTTCTTGGAATGATGATTAATTTTCCAATTCAAGGTTATGCCTTATTTTCAATAACCTTTTCTACTTTACATATTTTTTGCAGTTATTATTTCTGTCGTTTAGTTTGGAAAGATGCACAACCAGCAACCTTGCCTGAAAAACAATTACTAAAAACAGCCTTGTTTTTTATGGTTTTTTCCACAATTGGAGTTTGGTGTTTGGGTCCAGCAGTAGGATTATTAGGCAAAGCAAGCCCTTTTTATCAAATTGCTATTCAGTACTTTTTGCATTTTCAATTTAACGGATGGTTTATGTTTGCGGTTTTAGCCTTATTTTTCAACAAATTTCATGCAATTATCAATATAAATCAGTTTCGTAAATTTTATATATTATTAGTTTTAGCAACGTTTTTAACATTGGCTTTGCCTGTAAGTTGGTATTTTTTAAATTCTATTTTTTATTGGATAAATTGCTTGGGAGTCTTAGTACAATTATGGAGCTTTTTAATTTTTATTAAAATGATTCGCCCTCATTTTCAATCTTTTTTCAATAAGTTACAAGCAGCTGAAAAATTGTTTTATGGTTTAGCGTTAACTTCGTTGGGTCTAAAAATTATCATACAATTGGTCGTTTTAATTCCCGAACTAACTCAGGTTTCTCATCAAATTCGGAATTTTGTAATTGGTTATATTCACTTAACTATGTTGGGAATTATTACAGGATTCCTATTGGCATTTACCTTGCAAAACGAATTGATAAACAAAAAAAAATCATTTGTAAACTGGGGAATAAAGTTATTTTTAGTAGGGTTTACAAGCACAGAATTGTTACTTTTCATTCATGGAGCTTATCTATTTTTGAATCTGGGTGAATTCAAAATGTATTACCAAAATCTTTTTGTGGCAAGTCTTTTTTTGCCTTTAGGAATAGTGTTACTTGCGGCTGGAGTATTCCGTAAAAAAGATAATTTTTTAAAGTGATTAAAATAGTAAAAATAGTATAAGACAATGTTGTCTTATTTCTTTAAATTTGTAAAAAAATAAAAAATATGTTTTCAAAAACGTGTGAATACGGGATTCGCGCCACTATTTTTATAGCGTCAGAATCTTACCAAGATAAAAGAGTTGGACTTAAAGATATTGCCAAAAAGATAGATTCCCCAGTGGCTTTTACAGCAAAAATTCTTCAAATTTTATCAAGAAACAACATTATCCATTCCATAAAAGGTGTTGGTGGCGGATTTGAAATACCAAAAGAAACCATGAGCCAAATAAAGTTAGAGCAAATTGTAACCGCAATTGATGGTGACAGAGTTTTTACAGGTTGTGGTTTAGGTTTAAGTCATTGTTCCGAAGAACATCCTTGTCCCGTTCATGATAAATTTAAATCAATTAGGAACGAATTAGCTTTTATGCTCGAAAACACCAATCTTGAAGAACTAGCGATGGGTATTAAATCGGGAGATACTTTTTTAAGATATTAGCAAACACCATCCATGATAAAATAGGCTCACTTAAAAAAATTAAGTGAGCCTAAATCAATATAAACCAAAAAAAAGAGATTTCTAAACTGTAACTAATTCTGGGATTTTTAATTTACCTAGTTCCGCTTTATAAAATTGAAATTGCTTGAGGATTTCAGTTTTGGAAGCTTGGAAGAAAATTGTTTTAGACAACAAATCTTCATAAAAAGCTATTCCATCAATCAAATTATTTTTAAAGGCATTCCATTTTTTTACTTGAGCTGATGTTAAATCAGCAGTACTTTCGCTAATTTCATTAGTCAAATAATCAATATACATTTTTAATTCTTTGACAAATAAATTGGGGCGATTAACATCCGTCATTACAGATGCGTTACCATAAATGTGTTTTACCATGGTAGAAAGCGAAACTTCCTTATCAAAATAAGCCATATTGGGTCCCGGACAAATAATCACGCCTTGCGATTGTCCTTTTATCTTGATATCATTTTCTAAATATGATGAATTGGCCAAACCTACACAAAGACAAGCTTTTTCGGTAATGTTAAATTTCATTTTTTCGAAAGTAGATAGAGATAAAGTATCTTTTATAGCTTCTAATTCATCGAGTTTTACATCTTGATATTTCTTAGAAGAAGTACAAATTCCTCCCGCACCAAATTCTTTGCTTAAGGCTAAAAACTTTTTCGGACAAGAACTTCCCGCCTTATTCTCTTCAATACGTTTTTGCTTGAACATTTCGTTAGTAGTGCCTCTCAAGGTATTAAATGGAACTCCTAAAGGTGAAATATGACTTAAATATAAATCTTCTTCTTTAGCTTTAATCAATAATTCACGAGTGGCATGATCAACCGAAGTAGCTTCTGGAACCAATAAAAACGGCGTTCCCCAACCAACTGAATCCACCTTATAATAATCCAATAAAAAATCATGTTCTTCAGCAGTTCCAACTCCACCTTGAACGGTAATTTTTAATTCTAATGGTTTTTCTGGAATATGCATTCCCTTTTGCGCCAATGCTTTCACCATCAAATCGTGAGCCGATTGTACTAATTGCTCTTTTTTCTGCTTGAATTCTTCCAAAATAGGTCCTAATAAATAACCTTCGGTAGCAAATGCATGTCCACCACAATTTAATCCCGATTCAATTCGGTATTCAGAAACCCAAAGTCCTTTTTTGGCCAAGAAATTTCCTTGAATCATTGCCGAACGAAAATCGCTTACTTTTAGAATAATTCTTTTCTTTAACGTATCATTTTTATCTGGAAAAAAAACAGAAAAATTTTCAAAATAAGCAAACAATCTTGGGTTCATTCCAGCAGAAAGAACTACTGAAGAGATTAAATTACTATTAGCAAAGCCACGAAGAGCCGCATGTGCATCGTTAAACTCAATGGGTAATTGTTCGTCTTTGATAAAATTATCTTTATCCAATTTGGTCATTATATTCACATCGATATCACCTGGATAAAGATTGTTTTCCAAATAAAGTTTAATGTTCTTTTTGAAAGCAATTCCGTCTTCCATTAAATTTTCCAATCCTTTTTTGATTTCGGATTTGTTGGGCAACATGGCAATAAAATTCTCTAAAGCTTCTTTGCTTTCGGCTAATTCAGTCTTAAAATTTTCGAATTTATCTTTTACAATTTTGTCAACCAAGTTTAAATAAGATGTAATTCGTTCTGCCCGATAATCGTGTATTTTTTGAGTTATTTCGTGATAAGGAATATCGAATTTTTCGCTGTAAAAAGCTCTCATTTTTTCAATAAGTTCATCATCAGCAATAGAAACTACGGAGGAAATCCCGTATTTTGCCACACGAATGGGGCTGTCAATTGTGTATGCTAATCCCATCACAGGAATATGAAATGTATGTAGCGTTTTGTTTGTTGTCATGCTATAAAATAATTTGTAATTTAGAAATAGGAACAAATATCGGTAAAGGCATTTGTATAAAAACTGATAATTATCATACAAACTATTCCTTTAACAAAACATTGCCATCCGTTTAGCCTTTTTATTCCTTAAAAAAAAGACTGTTATACAATGTAGTTTGTAGTTTATTATTTTTTAAATTAAGTGTATATTTGCAGAAATATTACTTTTAGGTTACATTAACAAAATATTCAAAGACAAGCTAATTAAAATAGATTGAGGAATGAAAAGTCTTAAAGAGCAAATACTGGAACTTAAAAAAGAAAAAAATGCGGTTATTTTAGCGCATTATTATCAAGAATCAGATATTCAAGACGTTGCAGATTATGTTGGAGATAGTTTAGGTTTATCGCAAGAGGCTATGAAAGTCGATGCCGATATAATCGTTTTTGCTGGGGTTCATTTTATGGCCGAAACTGCGAAAATTTTAAACCCAACAAAAAAAGTAATTCTTCCAGACTTAAAAGCGGGTTGCTCGCTTGCTGAATCATGTCCGCCCGATTTATTTAAAAAATTCACCGATGCGCATCCAGATCATATTGTTATTACTTATGTAAATTGTTCTGCCGAAGTAAAAGCATTGACCGATATTGTTTGTACTTCTTCTAATGCGGTTAAAATCGTTGAATCAATACCAAAAGACAAACCCATTATTTTTGCACCAGACAAAAATTTAGGTAAATATATTATAGAAAAAACAGGTCGAGAAATGCTGCTTTGGGATGGTTCTTGTGTTGTTCACGAAGCCTTTTCATTAGATAAATTAATTGCTCTTTATAAAGAAAATCCGGATGCAAAAATAATTGCACATCCAGAATCTGAAACTCATATTTTAAAAACAGCCACTTATATTGGTTCGACTGCTGGAATGATTGAGTTTGTAAAAAAAGATCCGAGCAAAAAATTTATTGTTGCCACCGAAGCGGGAATTCTTCATAAAATGCAACAGGAAGTTCCTGATAAAATCTTAATTCCTGCACCCGCAAAAGACGACAATACTTGTGCTTGTAGCGAATGTGGCTATATGAAAATGAATACTTTACAAAAATTATACAACTGTTTACTTACTGAAAGTCCAGAAATTAATGTTCCTGAAGACATTATGAAAAAAGCGCTAATTCCTATCGAACGTATGCTTGAATTATCAAAATAATGATAAAAACAAATTACTTAATTATTGGTTCCGGAGTTGCAGGATTGACTTTTGCAGTAAAAATTGCCGATACTTTTCCAGATAGAAGCGTCACCATTGTAACTAAAGCCAATGTGGATGAATCGAATACCAAATATGCGCAAGGTGGCATTGCAATTGTAACTGACAAAGACGGTGATTCGTATCAAAAACACATTGAAGACACCCTAATTTGCGGTGACGGATTATGTGATGAATCTGTTGTAGAAATGGTTATAACCGAAGGCCCAAAAAGATTAAAAGAACTCATAGAATGGGGCGCTAAATTTGATAAAAACACCGAAGGAACTTTAGATTTAAGCAAAGAAGGCGGTCATTCAGAAAACAGAGTAGTTCATCATAAAGACCAAACGGGTAAAGAAATTGAACGCGCTATTTTAAACCAAGTACATCAAAAAGAAAACATTACTGTTTTAGATCATCATTTTGCTATTGACCTAATAACCGAAAATAATCGTTGTTTAGGGGCTTATGCTTTAGATCAAAAAACAAAAGAAACACTAACATTTCAATCGGATTTTACCTTATTGGCCACCGGCGGAATTGGGCATCTTTACGGACATACCACAAATCCTATAATTGCCACTGGCGACGGAATTGCCATGGCTTATAGAGCTAAAGCTGATATAAAAGAAATGGAATTTATACAATTTCATCCCACAGCATTGTATGATGCTTCAACGGGAACTTCCTTTTTAATTTCGGAAGCAGTTCGTGGTTTTGGAGCTTATTTACGCACCAAAAACGGGCATCGTTTTATGCCAGATTACGATTCAAGAGGCGATTTAGCTTCCCGAGATATTGTTTCGCAAAGCATCGATTTAGAACTTAAAAAAACTGGGGACGATTGTGTTTATCTTGATTGTACCCATTTGGATTTGGCTGGTTTTATAAAGCATTTCCCAATGATATATGAACGTTGCAAAAGCGTTGGAATAGATATTGCAAAAGATTGGATTCCCGTAGTTCCTGCACAACATTATCTTTGTGGTGGAATTGTAGTGGATAAAAACGGGAAAACAAGTGTCGAAAACTTATTTGCCTGTGGCGAATGTTCTCGTACTGGTTTACATGGAGCAAACAGATTGGCTTCCAATTCTTTGTTAGAAGCTTTAGTTTATTCCGATAAAATATATCATTATTTAGCGAATACTTCCATTGAAAACGAACTAACTATCCGTATCGTTTCCGATTGGAAATTAACAGAAAAGCCAAGTATTGATCCTGAATATGTTTCCAAAACAAAATCAGAATTACAGCTTTTAATGCGTCAAAGTGCTGGAATTGTGCGCAATGACGCTGATTTATTAAAAGCAAAAGCAAAACTTTCCTATTGGTTAAATGAAATAGAAGAAAAATCGAAAACCCATAAAATTAGTGCCAAATTTGGCGAATTACATAATTTAGTTACCATTGGACTTTTGATCGTTCAACAATCAATTGACAGGAATGAAAATCGTGGTGGTTTTGTAAAAATTATATAATTTAATAGCTAAACGCAATATTTAAAAACACATTTCTTCCTTTTCTAGGAATGTTGTTCCAATCTGAAAAAGTAGAATAATAAGTGTCCAAAAGATTTTCGACTCCCGCTTTTACATTCCATTTACTTTTTTCAATATAGAAATTATATCCTGAATTAAAATTCAAAATGGCAAATGCTGGAGTACGATCTTCTCCATAAAAAGGACTATTTTGTGTTTGAGTTGCATTTCCTTGAATGGCAATTTCCGATGACAATTTTCCTTTTGAATAATTTAAAGAAGACGAATATCGTAACGGACTTATAAAGGGCAAATTCTTTTCTTCATAATCTTTTCCGTAACTATAAACCAAGAGCCCTTTCCAACTAAAATCTGTTGCAATTTGATATTTCAAATTCAAATCAACTTTAAAAATAGTAGCGTAATTAAGTGCTGAATAAATTTTTATTCCACTTGCACCAATGGTCATGGGGATTAAATCAGGTGCTGGTTTACCAACAATATAATTAGAAATTCGAAAATAAGAAGAGGTTATTTTGGCACTCCCTTTCTCACTTTTATTGCCTACAAAAACATTTCCTTCTAAAGATGTTTCGTTTTTTAATTCTGGATTTCCAATGTAATCGTAGCGATCAAAACTATTGAATAAATAGAATCCATATCCTTCAGAAACAGAAGGAGCTCTTTCGCCATAAGCCAATCCAAA
>Ga0209499_1002628_pt1 | contig 11407 bp, 10 predicted proteins | sample C_130208_EF_Meta_FD_187306 | JGI IMG/M metagenome (GOLD analysis project Ga0209499, IMG submission 187306) | Freshwater microbial communities from Lake Croche, Canada to study carbon cycling - C_130208_EF_MetaG (SPAdes) (version 2) | ecosystem: Environmental > Aquatic > Freshwater > Lake...
TATTGCCGTAACTTGGAACAATCGTCGCGAGTTCCTCCAATGTGGATTGAGTAAACTGAGCGAGCTCTAAACCATTTTTTTCAATGGCATCTGTGGCCAAAATTCCAGATCCACCCGAAGTCGTAATTATCGCAAGTCTCTTTCCGAGCCATTGTCGTTCCGAGGCAAAGATAAGTCCTGCATCCAATAGTTGCTCGACGTCATCCACCCGAACAGCGGATGTAGATGCAATTGCAGCATCGATGACGCGATCTTCAGTTGCCAGCGCGCCGGTATGTGACGCTGCAGCAAGTGCACCTGCGGCTGATCGTCCAACTTTGAGAATCGCGGTTGGCTTCTTCTGAGATATCTCTCGTAGCGAGTCAATGTCTGAGATGCTTTCGGTATAGAGAAGAATTGCTTGAATTTCTGGATCGACGGCGAGCGCAGATGCCACCTCTAGCGCATTGACGTCTGCTTCATTGCCGGTTGTCACTACCGCACCGATAGGAAGTCCAGCGTCTAGCCCCAATGAATACATTCCGTAGCCCAATGCACCAGATTGGCTAACCAAAGCGACCGTTCCTGCCTCTACTCTGGTAGAGGTTGATGCGAATACCGGTGAAAAAGATGCCACCAAACCGGCCGCGCCACCTACTGCTCCAATGCAGTTTGGTCCGACCATGCGCATCTGATAGCGCTGTGCTATTTCTAATAGGCGTGCTTGTGCCAATTCACCTTCGTGGTCTGCTTCGGCAAAACCCGAAGACATGACAATCACCACCGAAACGCCTGCTTCGCCACATTCGCGCAATGAACTCTCTACAAATTGAGCGGGCACCATAATCAATGCCAAATCTATTGGTGCTTGAATATCAGTCACTTTGCCAAAGGCGGAGATTCCAAAAATTGTTCCACCTTCAGATTTAGGATTGACCGGATAAATTACTCCGTGATAACCGTACCTCTGTAAATATTCAATAGGCGCTCTTCCCATAGCGCCATCACGTTCGGTGGCACCGATGATGGCAATGGATTTAGCCGCCCAGAGTGCAGTGAGTTGTGACGTATCGGGCAGGGTCATGAGATGCAGGCAACTCCATCAATTTCTACTAATGCCTCTTCATCCCAGAGTCGAGTCACTCCTACCAAGGTCATCGCCGGAAAATTTTTACCGATGAGGCTCTGCCAAATTTTCCCAATCGCTCTCGAATTAGCACGATAATCCGCAGGGTCTACTGAAAATATAGTGATCTTCACGAGATCCTTAGGAGTCCCTCCCGCCGCCTCCAACGAGAGACAGAGGCTAGAGAGCGCTTTTTCAAACTGTTCCACGATCGTTTCGCCAACAATCACATTATCTTTGCTCAACGCTGTCTGACCGGCGAGGTAGATAAATTTTCCTTCACCCAAAACTGCATGGGAAAATCCAATAGGCGGAGCCAAACTTTCGGGGTTAAATTGCGTAACCGACACTTTAATCTCCTCCTTCAATTAGTTGAATCGAACCAGTTTCATTGGAGCCAATAAAGGCGATTGCTGCATGAGCAACTTCTTCGGGGGTGAGAAATCGTTCACCGACAAGTTTAGATTCCAACGCGCTACGCACATCTTCTAAGCTCTTTCCGGTTCTCGAGGCTGCGGCTTCTAAAGAACGTTGAGTCATAGGTGTGTCTACAAAATCAGGACAGATCGCATTGACCGTGATGGAGTATTTGGCGAGCTCAACAGCTGCCGCGCGCACCAAACCAACCACTGCATGTTTAGAGGCGGTATAGGCGGCTACATTCGCCTCACCGATCAAGCCAGCCTTGCTAGCGATCACGATGATATTGGAATTCTTGTTATCGCCATTTTTCTGACTCTTCATGACGGGAATCGCTGCTCGCATAAACCTAAATGGCGCGCTTGCATTGAGAGCTAGCATTCGATCCCAGACCTCATCCGTGGTCTTCTCAATGGGGGCGCTAACACCGTCACCAGCATTGAGAATCAGTACATCCAGACCGCCCCAGGCATCGACGACTTTGGATACCGCCAATTCCGCAGCGCCTGGCGATAGAACATCAGCCACAATCACTAGATGTTCACTCGGTATCTCTTCCACCAAAGACTCTAAATCTGATGAAGTTCTCGCACACAAGGCGACTCGATGGCCTTGGCTTAATAGCTCGCTCGAAATCGAACGCCCAATTCCCCGTCCCGCGCCAGTAACCAGAATGCGAAGTGAAGCTGCCATGGTGGTTTTCACTCCATCTCCGGCTCGTTTGCCCAAAAAAAGGCGAGAATGTGTGGTGCGTTTTTCTAACGATAGACAATAATACGCCATATGACAACACCGGAAGTTGTAATCGCAAACGCCGTCCGAACTCCGTTTGGTCGCTATTTTGGTGGGCTATCGAAAACCCGACCGGATGACTTGTTGGGTCAAACTCTCAAAGAGTTGGCTCGACGGACACCCACCTTGAATATCGATCGACTCGATGATGTCATTATGGGAGACGCGAATGGGGCGGGAGAAGATAATCGAAATGTTGCCAGAATGGGCGCACTGCTAGCCGGCTTTCCAGAGACTATTCCTGGAGTGACCATAAACCGGTTATGCGGTTCAGGCGCAGAGGCAATTATTCAAGCCTCCCGAGCAATCAGGTGTGGTGATGCTGATTTCGTGATCGCCGGTGGCGTAGAAACGATGAGCAGGGCACCATGGATCGTTGAGCGCACCAGCAAAGAGCAACCCACAGATCCTCACTACCATCAGAGCACGGTCGGTTGGCGGATGACAAACCCAACCTTTCCAGCGCATTGGACTACGACTTTGGGAAGATGTTCTGAAGTGGTGGCCGAAAATCTACAGATTTCTCGGGCAGAACAAGACGATTGGGCCTTCCGATCGCATCAATTAGCTAACGCCGCCTGGGATAAAGGTCTCCATGACGATTGGGTAGCGCCATTCGCCGGGGTTATCAGGGACGAGTCGATTCGCGCGGATACCTCGCTAGAGAAATTGGCTCTTCTTCCCTCCGCATTTTCAGAGGGCGGAGCCGGAACAGCGGGCAACTCCTCCCCACTCAACGATGGCAGCGTCGCGGCGCTCGTGACATCACGTAGTACCGCAAACTCCATGGGGGTAACGCCAGTCGGGACGATCCTAGGTTCGCGCGTTGTTGCCATATCGCCAGATCTATTTACCCTGGCACCGGTTTCAGCTATTCGGCAATTGCTTTCGCGTCTAGACCTCACAGCTGATCAGATCAAAGTATGGGAGATTAACGAGGCCTTTGCTTCAATGGTGCTCACTGTTCTTCATGAAATGCCAGAAATTCCGCGGAAAAAGGTCAACATCAATGGTGGGTCGATCGCTATCGGCCATCCGGTTGGCGCTTCTGCTGCCAGGGTTGTAATTGACACCGCCAGAGAGCTTCGACGTCAAGGCGGTGGAATTGGAATCGCCGCCGCATGTATCGGGGTTGGGCTCGGGGTTGCCATCGCGATTCGCGTGGATGAATAGATAGAGTCAGACCATGATCCCATTGGCAGAATTCACTGACGTTATTTACGAAATTAACGATGGCGTGGCTCTCTTAACCATCAATCGGCCCCAAAGGTACAACGCGTTGCGTGGACGAACCGTAGACGAGCTATTAACGGGTTTTAAGCACGCCTGGGTAGACCCGGCGGTGGGTGCTGTGATCTTGACCGGAAGCGGCGATAAGGCGTTCTGTACCGGCGGGGATCAGAAGGAGCGAGCCGAAAAAGGAAATTACGGTGAGACCGAAACCGGCATGTTCGAAATTGAATCCCTGCACAAGTTGATTAGATCCATCCCTAAACCTGTGATCGCAGCGGTTAACGGCTTTGCCATCGGTGGGGGTCATGTACTGCACGTGTTATGCGATTTGTCGATCGCATCTACTAGCGCCAAATTTGGTCAGGTGGGGCCTCGCGTTGGATCCTTCGATGCCGGATTTGGAAGTGCCTACCTGGCTCGAGTCGTGGGTGAGAAACGTGCTAGAGAGATCTGGTTTTTGTGCGAGCAATACGATGCGCAGACGGCAGAACGTTGGGGTCTAGTCAACAAGGTGGTTGAGCCAGATCAACTTTTGGGCGCTGCGATGGAGTGGGCGCTCAAGGTATGCGCGCTCTCTCCGACCGCACTCAAAGCGCTTAAACATTCTTTCAATGCCGACACCGACCACATTGTTGGGATCCAATCGCTAGCTTTTGATGTCTTGGAGCTTTATGCAGAGACCGATGAGGCAAAAGAGGGTGGGAAGGCATTCACTGAGAAGCGTCCACCAGATTTTAGACAGTTCCGCGAATAGTATGAGTAGTTTTGAGAATTGATAAAGGCCCGGACTTGATGAGTCCGGGCCTTTATCTCTATTTATTACCTGAATTGCTTTACTTGATAGCGTCTACACGCGTCTGCCATGGCACGAATTTTGCAATGGTTGTGTTGTCGTAGAAGACCGCAGGAGTCTGGATGGTCTTACTCCAGAAAGAGCTTGGAAGACCCTTCAAGATTGAGATTGTTAGAGTTGCAAGTGATACTCCAGACTTAACTGGGTTGTAATCCCATGAACCGTTTATCTCATTGTTCTTAATCGAAGTTACAGCTTCTGGCTGCATTTGAAGACCAATAACCTTGATCTTTCCTGCCTTGCCAGCTGCCTTTACCGCTGCGTATGCTCCAAGTGCTGTTGGATCGTTATAAGCAACGATTGCATCAATCTTTTTATACTTAATGAGAGCTGCGTCAACGGCTGTACGTCCGCCTTCAGAGTTATCTGATGGGTTATCTACACGACCGAGGTAAGCGAACTTTTTACCTTTTGCAGCAAGAGTTGCCTTAAAAAGTTCAGCATGCTTCTCAAGCGCCGCTACAGGGAATCCAAGACCAACATAGAGAACGTTGCCACCCTTAGGAAGAACCTTATTTAAGTACGCAACCCGATCATTAGCGAGAGCCTGAGATGTAAAAGCATCCTGTACCTGTGCCAATGCTGGTGCTGGTGGAGCCTTAGTCGAATCATCTACTGAATAGTTCATGGTGATGACTTTGATACCCGCTGCTGCAGCTTTATCCAATGAAGGCTTGAGGCCCTTTGAATCCAGTGGATAGATGATCATAGCTTTTACGCCTTTGGTGATCATCGTTTCTACATCTGAGATCTGCTTATTGCCATCGAGCTGTGCGTCAATGCCAAGCATTGTGTAGCCAGCAGCCTTAAGAGTCTTCTCTGCAGCTCCACCAATTGCTGCCAAGTATGAGTTGGCTTGGATTGGGTAGCTGAATCCGACTAGATCACCCGATGCGGCCTTTGCAGGCGCTGTGCTTGTAAGTACAAGAGCAGCAACTGCGAGTAGAGGTAGAAGAACTACCTTCTTATTCTTTAGTGACATTATTTTCCTCCCTAGATTTTCTTCGACCCGAATATTGCACTCGAAAACGCTCGAAGAGAACTGCTGCTCCTAATAAGACACCTGTGACAACTTGTTGCCAGTATGAGGAGACCCCCTGAATGGTCAGGGAATTCTGTACGGTCTGAAGGAAAAGCAGTCCAATGACTGTTCCCGTGATGCTTCCAACGCCACCGCTTAGGCGAGTGCCACCAAGTAGTACGCCGGCGACAACTGCTAGTTCAATACCAGCACCTGCTGTTGGAGCTGCCGATTGCAAACGTCCCACCTGCATGATGCCTGCAAGAGCCGCCAAAAGTGCAGAAATAAAATACACGGTCATCTTTACACGAGAAGTAAATATGCCGGCCAGACGAGCGGCGAATTCATTACCACCGACTGCGTAGACGTCGCGACCAAAGTATGTGGATTTAAGCGCCCAAATTGAAACGCCAGCGACAACTAGGACCACCAAGAAAGGCCCAGGCACGGGTCCCACGTTTCCATCTCCTAGAGTATTGATGAGCTTTCCGGTATCCATGCTTTGTGTTGTACCGTTTGTGACAAGATAGGCGATACCGCGAAAGATGCCTAAAGTTCCCAAAGTGATAACAAATGAGTTAAGTCCAAGTTTTCCAATCAGGATTCCGTTAATCCCACCAACGACAATTGTTGTGATCACAATGGTAAGCAGAACTGCTGTTACGCGGGGCATGTGGGTGATTAAGCCAGAGAGGAGAATTCCGGTAAAGGCCAGAACAGAACCGACCGAAAGATCGATGCCTGCCGTGAGAATTGTGAATGTCATTCCAATGCCAAGGATGATCGGAATCGCAGAGGAGCGCACAATGTTAGAAATGTTAGAGGAGGAGAAGAAGACAGGCTGAGTGATAACCATATAAACGAGCAATAAAATTTCTAGTACCAAGACTCCGAACCAAGCGGGCAAAGTGCTTAATCGTGGCACCTTAATTAAACTTCTCATTTTCTTGCTCCTGTCGCTGCGGAGACAACATCTGACTCCTCGATACTGCTGCGGTCTAGATCTGCTGTTAGATCACCGGCATGCATCACTAGCACCCGGTCTGAAATTTCGAAAATTTCAGAAAGCTCTGATGAAACACAGAGGATGGCGAGCCCTTCAGCTGCTAGCTCCCTCAGAATTTGATAGATCTCTGCCTTTGCGCCAAGGTCAATACCTCGGGTTGCCTCATCCAAAATTAATACCTTTGGTTTGGTCTCAAGACAGCGAGCAATCACCACTTTTTGCTGGTTTCCGCCAGAGAGCGAACTAATCGGTGCGTCTGGATGTGACATCTTAATTTTAAATTTTGAGACCCAATCAGAAACAATTTTTTCTTCAGCCTTTTTGGAGCGTTGTTTTTGGGGGCGTCCATGAATCGAAAGAAGCAAATTGTCACGAATCGACATATCGTGAATAGTTGACTTTTGGCGGCGATCATCGGGAACCAGAACAACTCCTGCGTTCATGGTGGCACGGGTCGAATGAGCGACAATTTGCCCGGCTACAACGACATCGCCTGATTCGCGCGGGTGCAGACCAACGATTGCTTCGACAAGTTCAGTCCGACCAGCACCTGCTAATCCGGCCAGCCCAACAATTTCGCCCTTATATAAATTGAAGGAGATATTTTGAAATGCACCAGCTCGATCGGTCATTCCCTTGACTTCAAGTATCAGCTCTGGTTTTTCGTTGGATTGCGTGGCACGAACGCCTCTTTTTGGCTTATTCAGAACCATTCGCTCAATGAGCCAATCCTCTGTCACTCCCTCACGAGTACTCGTATCAATAAATTTGCTGTCTCGGAGTACGGTGAAACGATCGCTAATATCGAGCATTTCACTCATGCGATGTGAAATCATAACAATTGCAACGCCTTCATCACGAAGCTGGCGCACAACTTTAAATAGCGCCGAAACTTCGTTAGGAGCTAGAGACGAAGTTGGCTCATCCAGTAAAAGTACTTTTGAATCTGCCGCCATAGCGCGAGCTATTTCCACGAGCTGTTGCTCATGTTGAGGCAAACTAGAGACTTCATCTTTAGGATTGACATCCAAGTTAAGACGCTCCAATACCTCAACAGCGCGCTTTTCCGTATCTCGCCAATCAATTCCCAACCTGCCGCGGCTTTGTTTGTGGCCAAGGAAGACATTTTCCGCAATAGAAAGGTGTGGGACCAAACTCAGTTCTTGGCTCACCATGCTAACGCCATGAGAGATGGCATCGCGAACTTTACTAAAAGTTATTTCCGATCCATCGATAGCGATTGTTCCATCGTCTGGCCGAATCACTCCTGCCAAAATTTTAAGTAGGGTCGACTTTCCCGAACCATTTTCACCGGCAAGGGTATGAATTTCTCCGGCATGGAGCTCGAGGCTCGCGCCTTGTAGCGCCTTTACGGCATCAAAATGTTTGGTGATGCCCACCATGGATACGCGGCTAGTCATATAGCTCGTTAGTTCCGATCGTATTCGACAAGTTCTAGTTGGTTCTCCCATGGGTCTAGTACATAAATTATTCGCTGTCCCGCAGCTGGGCCATCATTGATTTCAATCGGACCAGCCATGAAGCGGAGGGCATATGAATCACCAAGCGCAAGGACTGCATCTAAACTTTTGACCTTAAATGCAATGTGGTGACCACCTAGAAAATTATTTTTGGGTGGAGCGGCAGGTCGATCTGTTGGACGATCATATTGAAAAAGTTCTAGACGGCTTCCATTTCCATATTCCAACATAGCTAAAGTGAAGCGTCCATCGGCAACGTTGACATGCGCTTCTGACCAATCTTTACCTTCTACTTGATCAAAATCACGCGCATCAAAGGGCCCCAGACGAAAAATTTCCACACCGCCAAGCAGGGTCGAATAAAAACTCACCGCATCATCCAGATTCGGAACGGTCATGCCCACATGGTCCATACCCTCCAGGCCTGGAATCATGCTAGTCGTGATGGCCATGAAATCTCCTATTCGTAGAAGTACAGGTCGAAGAATGCCACATTGCAGACATATTCTCACGCGCAAACGTGTCGTTCGTCAAGAAAATGTCATATCCTCGAGCCAGGATTACGAACTACTTTTATCAACGTTAGTCTTCAATTGCTTTGAACTCCAGGAAGAGCTGTGCAGGTACAGTAGAGGCGCCTTATTATTGTTGACCAAAGTTTCCAACCGACTGATTATCAGACTGTGGTCCGGAGTATCAACTATTTGAGTTGTTGAGCATTCCATGCTGACGCTCACACCTTCAAGTATCGGATTTCCCAGTTCGGTAGTTCGAAATTCAAGACCGTCAAATTTTCCAGGACCTTTTTTCGCAAATCTGCGAACCGTTTCACCTTGATCTTCTGCCAAAATATGTATAAGAAAAGATGAGACCTTGATCCAGTTTTCATAAGAGGATGAACTTTTATCCACTGACCAGAGAATAAGTTTCTCCTTTAAAGAGATAGAGACTAAGGAGTTGCAGACAATTGCAATCGGTTGAGCTGGATCCACTGTTGACATACCGGTGATCACACTAATTCCAGTAGCCCAACTCGACATCGCTTTACGAAAGTCATCGCTATTGATTGCCAACGGATCATCCATCTTTGCCATTAGTTCGGCATCAATCGTCCACCGTTGACGTCCAACACCGTGCCGGTAATGTAGGAAGATTCATCGCTTGCGAGAAATAGTACGGGTTCTACGCATTCACGTAGTTCGGGCATACGCCCAAGTGGAATAGCGCTCAAAACATCGTTTCGATCCGACTCGCTCATCTGATCGAACATTCCAGCAAGGCGATCTGTCAAAAATAGTCCGGGTGCGATCGCATTAACCCGGATACCGAATTCACCCACTTCTTTGGCCAAGCGACGCGTCAAACCCAAGATGGCAGCTTTAGAGGCGGCGTACGGGATTCCGGTGACCGGACTAGCACTTCTGCCGCCGATCGAAGAGAAGGTGACAATCGCACCGCCGCCATTTTTCTTCATATGAGCAATGGCAGCCCTGGCACAGTAATACGTTCCTTTTACGTTGACGTCAATGACTAAATCCAGGTCATCATCAGAAATATCTGCCATATCGCGTGGAGTACCAAGGGAGCCACCAGCGGCGGCAATCAAAATATGAATTCCGGAGAGTCTTTCAGCCAAAGAATCGAAAGCCTCGGTAACGGCGCCACTCTCTCGAACATCGACTTTGCATCCAGCGACCTCACCGCCGAGCTCGGTCAATTGAGCTACCAGCGAATCGATCGCATCTTGGTTGCTATCGATAATGCCGACTCGAGCGCCTTGACGGAGCGATTCTTTAGCAATCGCTGCACCTAATCCACCTGCTCCCCCGGTGATGAGGATCGTTTTCCCAGCGAAGCGATTCTCGTTCATCGGTGGCAGCTCCCGTTCTCCTACAGTCTAGGTAGTCAAAATGTCTATGTGGTACATCTATGTGGTCAAGCCTTTAACTATTGGTGGTTCTGACTAGCATAACCCTGTTCCATGACATATCCTTAACGATAGTCAAATGTACGGCATGAGTTCTAATGTACATGAATCCAGGAATTTCGAGGAGAGTTTATGAAGATTGTTTCAATTGGCGGCGGTGCGGCTGGCCTCTACTTCGCGATTCTTATGAAAAAACAAGATCCAACTCATGAAATCACCGTCATCGAACGAAACCGCCCTTATGACACCTTTGGTTGGGGGGTTGTCTTCTCTGATTCAACCTTGGGTAATTTTGTCAAAGCAGATGAGCCGACTGCTCGCGCCATTCTTGGCTCTTTTAATCATTGGGACGATATCGATGTGCGCATCAATGAGAAAAGCTTCATCTCTGGTGGTCATGGATTCTGCGGTATTGCACGCAAGCGCTTACTCAATATTTTGCAAGAACGCGCCGAAGAACTTGGCGTAAATCTAGTATTTGAAACAGATATCAAAGACGATGAACTCGTTGCCAAGGAATACGATGCAGATATTGTTATTGCTGCAGATGGACTCAATAGTTTTATTCGTAACAAATATAAAGATACGTTTAAGCCCGATATCGATGTTCGTAAATGTCGATTCGTCTGGCTCGGTACAAAAAAGATCTTTAAGGATTTCACTTTCATCTTCAAAGAGACTGAATTTGGCTGGTTTCAAGCCCACGTTTATCAATTTGATGGCGACACTTCCACCTTCATTGTTGAGACTCCCGAAGAAGTCTGGTCTAAAGCTGGCTTGGAGCAGATGGAACAAGATGAAGCAATTGCTTATCTAGAAAAACTCTTTGAAGAGGATTTAGAGGGGGCATCCCTCATGAGCAATTCCGCTCACCTGCGCGGCTCTGCAAATTGGATCAAATTCCCACGGGTGATCTGTGAAGAATGGATTCAGTGGAATGATATCGATGGCAAGGAAGTCCCCGTCGTATTGATGGGAGATGCTGCCCACACTGCACATTTCTCAATTGGTTCTGGAACTAAACTTGCGATGGAAGATGCGATCGATTTAGCACAATCATTTGCCGATAATAGTGAAGTAGATATGCGCACCGCTCTCTCGTCCTATCAAGCAAATCGCTCGGTGGAAGTTGCAAAGATTCAAAATGCGGCGCGAAATGCGATGGAATGGTTTGAACATATTGATCGTTATACCAATCTGCCGGAAGAGCAGTTCAACTTTTCACTTTTGACTCGCAGTCAGCGCATTTCTCACGAAAATCTGCGTTTGCGCGATGCGAACTATGTGGATCAATTCGATCAGTGGTTTACCGAAAAGACCTTTGCCGATGCCGGCCTACCTGCTCCAGCCCAGCCCGTACCTCCAATGTTCACACCCTTTAAGGTGAGAGATCTTGTTCTCAAGAACCGCGTTGTTGTATCCCCTATGGCACAGTATTCGGCTGTCGACGGTCTACCTGCCGACTATCACCTCGTACATCTAGGGGCACGTGCGATGGGTGGAGCGGCGCTGGTATTCACTGAGATGACCTGTACCAGTGCGGATGCACGAATTACCCCCGGCTGTCCG
>Ga0209499_1002631_pt1 | contig 11401 bp, 6 predicted proteins | sample C_130208_EF_Meta_FD_187306 | JGI IMG/M metagenome (GOLD analysis project Ga0209499, IMG submission 187306) | Freshwater microbial communities from Lake Croche, Canada to study carbon cycling - C_130208_EF_MetaG (SPAdes) (version 2) | ecosystem: Environmental > Aquatic > Freshwater > Lake | place...
TTTACGACAAAGGCAGGGCTAATAAATACGACCCAAATTATCGTGAGGTAAACCGACCTACAACGTCTATCTACTCACAGCCCTTTATACCCGAAACCAATGTTAATGGCTTAGGCTCGGTATATCCTGAGAACTTTGCAAGCGATGATATTAGGGTGCTATTGGCGTATGGCTCTATACAGAAACTATATGCAGAGGGCGTACAGTTATATGTATTCCAAGAGATTAAGACAGGCGTAGTTAGGGTAAATGAGAGGGTAGCCTTTGATGCGGGAACTAATAATATAGTAGGCGCAACAGACCAAGTGCTTAACCCTATCAACTACTTTGCGGGGGATTATGGCATAGGTCAACACCCCGAAAGTTTCGGTTGGTATGGCTATGCTAAGTATCACGTTGACGTAAGGCGAGGCGTAGTGCTAAGGCTAAGTGCGGATGGCTACACCCCGATAAGCTCTATCTATAAGGTAAACAACTTTACCACCGATAAGTTTGCGGAGATATTCTCGGCAGGGCAAAAGGTGAATATCTATGGGGCTTATAATACCCGATTTAACAGGTACGAATATAGCGTAGAAGAAACAGAACTAAAAGACCGTAGGGTTATAAGGGGCTATACCTATGCCTTTACCGAGCAGTCTAATACGTGGACATCATTCTACGATTACCTACCCGACTTTATGGGTACTTTAGGACAGGAACTAATAACATTTAAAGATGGCATACCATACTTACACAATTCGGGTACAAACTACGCCAACTATTACGGGGCGCAGTTTCATGGGGAATTACAAGTGGTTTTCAATCAGCAGCCAAGTGAAAGTAAATTATACAATACAGTAGCTATTGAGGGGACTGATGCTTGGGATATACCATTGATAACAGTCTTTGATGGTAGCGCATACCAAGAAAGCAGCTTGCTAAGTACCGACTTTGATTTGTACGAAGGGAAATATAGGGCTTGGTTTTTGATGGACGCACTAACACCCAATGTAGTAAACCCGTTGATTGATGGGGACTATTTAAGGGGGCGTTATGTAATTTTAAATTTACTATCACCATTAAACAAATATGCTCGTATCTTTGCCTTAGATGTTAATACAATACCATCAGCAATAAGCAGGTTATGATTTTAGCAATTATATCGGGTATCTCTTTGGCGTGGCTGATTGCTACGGCTAAGATATTTAAAAAAGGGCGAGAAAAATTGACCGATAAATACGGTGCTACCCACTTTATTAATGAACTGATAAATTGCCCAAATTGTTTAAGTGTATGGACTACATTTGTAATGTTTGTTGGGATTATGTATTTTAGCGGAATATTTATACCTTTAGGGTGTAGTTTTACCGCTTACCTAATATCATATATAATAAGCAAAATAAAATAGATTATGCCATTCGACCCAGTTACAGGCAGTTTTATAGCTAACATAGCTACCAACGCAGCTAAGATACCTTTGTCTATTTATCAAATGGTAAAGGCAGCCCAATTAAAGCGTGATAGACCTGAGTATGATATACCCAAGGAGGTAATGGAAAACCAAAATATGGCACGTAATATGGCTATGCAAGGTTTACCCGCAGCGCAATACAATAGGGGGCAAGCTAATATTGATAGGAATACCGCTTTTGGTTTACGTCAATCATCATCACGCAGAGGCGGACTTGTAGGCTTGGCGGGTATGGAACAAGCAGCTAATGATGCTTATAACAACTTAGACGTAGCTGATGCTAATGCTCGTAGGCAAAACCAACAAGGCTTAATGCAACAAAACCAAAACGTAGCACAGTATCGTGATAAGCAATTTCAGCTAAATGAATTAGAGCCTTGGCAGATAGATATGCAAGCAGCAAGCGCAATGCAAGGTGCGGGCATACAAAATCTATTTCATACCGCTAATAGCGTAAATGATAGCATAGGGCAATATCAGTTAGGTAAACTGTACCAAGGTTTGTATGGTATAGGCGGTGAAAACGCAAACGCTAAGATAGCGGGTGGCGGAAATCCTATACAGAATGGAATTAATTTGCCCGACCCGTATAACAGCCCTATGATGCCCCAAGGATTTCAATTCCCAATACCTCAATAATGGCAGGAGAAGGATACGGCACAACAGGTATAGGAACGGGTTTAGCGCAAGTAATTGATAACGCAAAGCCCTATACAGCGCAAATTGGTAAGGCGTATGTAGATAAGGCTGCTGCTGATGAAAAGAAAAAATTAGAGGCTGCTAAAACAACAAGGGGTTTGTTAAAGGATTTACCTAAAGGTACAAGCCTAACATACTCACCTTATCTTAACCAAAAGAGGCAGGATATATACAATTTTGCTTTAGAGAATATCAACAACCCATCAAAGCAATTAGAATTAACCCAAAGGATTAATGACTTTGGGGCTGATTTAGCTATGTCTAAAGAAAACGATAAGCTATTAACTCAACGTATGGCTAAGGTTGCAGAGGGCGGGCAATACCATAATATTGAAAATTTAGATAAGTACAATACGCCAAGGGATTTTAGCAAGATATTAACCAAGGAAGATGCCTTTAAAATGTTTGCTGATGATAACCGCTTGCTGAATGATATTGTTAAAGACACCTACGATTACAAAGACCACTCAGATTACATAGGCAAGCAGCTTGGCGACTATGCCCAACATAATCGAAAACAAATGGACGACGGCTTGTGGGGCTATGATATATCACAGGATACATTAGAGGGTGCAATAAAGGCAAGTTTTGCTAATAAATTTGATAATTATAGACATTATTTAAAGGCGTATCAAAATGACCCCGAACTATCAGCTAAATACAAAGGCGACGATGCCCAAACAATGCTTTCGGGAGCAGTAGCTGCTGCGGTAAAAGATTTTGGCCCTACACAAATAGGAAAGTTTAGGATTAGACCCGCAAAAGACAGCAACTTTGTATTTAATATTGGCGGAGAAGACGGAAATAAAGTAACAGAGAATGTTGTTACCGAGCAAGTTCGCCCAATAGGTTTGGGAGGAAGAAATGTTAAGGTTCGTGTGTTCTTATATGAAAAACCTGTTGATTTGGGAGCAAGAACACAAGCAGAACGTATGTTTAAAATAGACACAGCGGGCAATACCGTTCCTGTTGAGGCAGATGCTCCGCCTGTAAGTTATAACGAAACTATTGAAGCCCCTGTTTCTACTGTTGATGTAGAATGGACAGGAAAGGACGGTCAAAAAAGAACTGTTAAAAAAGGACAGATTGTTGACCCCGATGATGCTAAGTCTTATGCTGAATTTTTTACAGGCAAACAAATACCAACGGAAAATGCTTTGCTTTCATTTGGATTTGATAAAGATAACAACAAGTATTATGAACCCGCAGAACGGATAGCCCCTGCAAGTATAGCAAGTTTCTATGGGGCTAAGGGCGCAACCGCCAAGAGTGAGTATATTAAAAAGGGAGTTGAAAAAATAGCAGGTGCAACAGGCGGGACTAAGACAGTAAAAGTACAACAATCAAGAAACTTTAAATAATGGCTGAGGAAATAATTGAAGAAACAATAGTTGGCGGTGGGGATAAACCATCTACGTTTGCTGATGATTTGTATAACGCTTCAATACAGAGTGGTTTTATTCCAAAGGATGCAACATTTGATAGGTTTAAAGAAAATCTAAAAAACGAGGCTTTTGTAAAAGATGCTTTTAATTTTTCATTAGAAAGCGGTCTAATACCCAAAGATGCGACTTATGACAGGTTTACAAAAAACCTAAGCGGCACTAATCCTGCCGAAAAAAAAAAAGAGAAACCCGCTACGGAATTACCTGTGGGCGGTGGTTCTTCGGGCTTACGAAAGATTGACTATAAAGGTCAACAGTATGAGTACAACCCAAAGACAGGAGAGGCGTATAAAGAAGGTCGCCCTGTTGATATAGCTACTCAGGCTTTTATTGATAAGAACATATTAGGGATATTAGATAAAAACTCCACAGTAGACAGGTATGGAAATCCAATAGACCAAAAACCTTTTCAACAAGGTTTGCTTGACAGGCAACAAGGTGCTATTAGCGCAGCCGAAGCCCCCGATGTTCAGTCTGAAAAAATAATAAAGCGTAACAAGAAGTTTCCATCATTTAGAGATAATCCGCAAATTGGTGCAGCCTTAGACGCATATCAAAATCTAAAGACAGCAGCAGCCAATACAGCCGACAAGCAAAACGAATACGAACTGTTTTTAAAGACAGGTACGTTTACAGACGAGAACGGGCAGGATATACGACCTATGGGCGCATTGCCTACCGACAGGCTTGGTAATACCGCAGTTGTACCCGATAGCCCCGCAGCTAATGTAAAAAGCACCTTAGAGGCTAATCTAAAGAAAGCCAAAGAAGATGAGGATATAGCCTATAATGATTTAGGGGATAAAGAAAATACCTTTAGAAAAGCAAAGCTGCCCGAACTTCCTGTTAAAAAAGGATTAGGTGGGGACAAGTATGAATATGAAATGCCAAGCCAAGTTAAGGTATTGACATTTATGGACGGCTTATCTAAGGTAGAAGACCACGCTAAGAGTTTAGGTTTAACCCTATCTCAATATAGCGACAGCATAGAAAAAGTAGCATCTGATGCTTTTCTAAGCCCCGACCAACAAAGTCTATATACCGAATTAAATAGCGGAGATGAAAGGGCGGCACGAAGCGCAATAGCACGATATGATGATGGCATCAATAAACAAATAGATGGCATTAACAAAATGCTTGCAAGCGGAGTAGTACCTGCCGACCAAAGGGGCAAGTGGATTAATGAAAGGCAACGCTTAACAGACCAAAAATCAGATTTCTTTAGCCCTAAAAAAGCTATTGAGGGGGCTATGACAATTAACCCGCAGCTAAAACCTATTTTTGATGCGTTTGCGGGAATTGGCGACCAAGATAAAGCCTCCTTGGTGTATGCTAAACTGTTTAAAGACAGTCAAGACTTAGCGCAGAACTTAACGGGAGAGCCTTTGTTTATAGACAAAGATGGCAAACAGGTATTAAACCCAAATGTAACTAACTATTTGGTAGCCCCACCTAAGTCTGCCGCAAAGCAAAATATCTTAGATGACAGAAAGCAGTTGCAAGACAATATAAATACAATGCAATTGTTAGCCCCCGCTACTTTGTTAAACCGAAGACCATTAGAAAAGAAAGGCTCTTTTGTAGAGAGTTTTGGTAAGACCTTAGCTAAGGGTATAGGTTACGATAGCGGATTTACCGATGTAATGCTTGAAACAGATAAACCCTCTGTGGTTTCTAATTTCTTAGCCGACGCAACTATAAGCAGTAAAGACCTGCCTACTAATCAGGCTAAACAATTAGAGCAGATAGGTAAGCAAAGCAATTGGGAATTTGCGGGTTCTACATTGGGCTATCTTATACCTGCGGGTGTACAGTTAGCTGTTGGTGGTGCTGAGTTAAGAGGATTAGAACTAATAGCCAATGCATTAAAAAGAACCTCTACCGCAGCAGATTTAGCCTATGATGTTATTAAGATAACAAAGGGCAGCAGTATGTTAAGCAAGGCTGTCAAAATGGGTGCTGATGCACAGTTGGGCGGTTGGACATTTAACGACCCCGAAATGGGTTTTGCAAATATTGGTGCAGAAAGTTTGGCGGGTGAGTTGTTTGAAAAGGCTATTAAGAAACTGCCAGGTGGGGCTTTGGTTACTAAGTTAGCTAAAAAGGTGTTTGCTGACAACTACATCACAGCTATGAACAAAATAGGCAAGGCTAACGCTTTTGGACTTGGTGAAACAACGGGCGAGTTTGCGGGTTCATTGGTGCAGATATATCAAGATAGCGATACGTGGAATGATTTTTACGATAAGTACCAACAGCAATTTGGTAAGGCAAGCGAAAATTTAAAATTTTTTGTTAGCTGTTACAGTTTGGGTATGGTTATGGGTAACCACGCTGCCCCTGCAACTAAAGCGGTAGATAGCGCAGCCGATAAGGCGTACCAAAAACTAACCCCTGACGAAAAGAAAATAGCCGACGAGGTTATAGAGAACGATGTTGATGCTACCAATGTAGCTACCGTAGACGTTCTTAGAAATAATGTACAGGTTGTTCCCGATGCTGATTTAAAAACACGGATAGAGCAAGTAAAAAAGGCTAAAGCTGATTTAGATGCGTTGCCCGACTTAAAAGCAAATACGCAAAACGCAGGCGCACCTTATGTTGTTCCATCAAAACAAGGCGAGGTAAAAAATGCTAAAGAGGGTGCTTATGAGATTAAAGTAGGCGACATAACACTTAGCGGTAACACTCCTGAGCAATTAGAAAATGACAAAGATTTAATAAACTCATTAGACATAATATATAGTGGAGAACAACAGCGCAGAGAAGCCGAAGGAATTACGGTTGAAACGCCAACGAATACGGAACAAGTACAGCAGCAGCCAATCGCAGAAGAAAGTGTTGGTGTTGAAGGTGCAGTAGTGCCTGAGGATGTTCAAAAAAAGATAGCCGAACTTGAAGATATGTTATCGGGCGATGCTCTTTCTATGCAAGAAACGGGGCAGAGGACATTGGTAGATAGGCAAGCCGTTGTTGATGAATTGGCTGACTTAAAGAAAAAATATAATATTGAACAAACCCCAAAGGCTCAGGCAGCCCCAACTTTTAAAAATGTGCCTGTGTTTACCTACACTCCACAAGATGTAGAAAAGGCTAAAAACGAAGTATTTGATAACCTTAGTAAATTACAGGTAGGTTCTGTAATTGAAAATTCCGATGGGGAAATAAAAGTTGTAACCGATAATTCAACAGACAAAAAAGGCAACAAATTAATAGGGGTTGTTACTTTTATAAGATTAGAAGATGGAAGTCTACGTCAAATGACCGACCCTGTTTTTACTTCTAAAAGTGCAGATGGAAAGATAAAATTAGATTATAATCCACACACAACAGGAAGAAATGCAAAAGGGGAACAAGTAACTGTTACTGACCAAATAACAGATAAAACAATAGATTTATCTAAAGAGAATATTTTTATAGAAGATGAAAATGGTAATTTAGTTCAAACTAATGCGTTTTATACCACCACCACCCAAACCCAACCAAGCCCAATAAATGCAGCAAAAAAGCCCGAAACGGTACAAAATGCACAAGAAAATGGGCAGAATGTAACCGAGCCTACCAAAGCACCTGCAATTAAAGCACAAGTTGTAGGAACAACAGCGGGTCTTAATACTATTATAGACGGGGGCTTAGGCAAACAGAAAGACCCAAGAACAGCTTTTACTTCAAGTGAAAGAAGCCCTGTATTTGAAACGCAGCCTAACAATAACGAAAGTTCATTATTAGACATTTCGCTGCCATCAACAGATGCGTTTGGCAGGCAGGGTGGTATTCAGATACGTTTTGAATTGCCTAATGGTGTAGATGCTAATACTGTTTTTGAGGATGTTGTAGTAGGGGCTGCCTTAACAGGTAAATTAGATGCAAAAGACCCTAATTTCCAACAGAAAGTACAAGGCTTGGTAGATAGGGGTATAGCCAAGATACAGGGGCTTGCTACGGGCGGCGCAAAACAAACCGCACAAGTTAAGGAAACTGTTTCTGAAAAGCAAGTGCCGCCAACTACAACATCTGAAAACCCTGCGCTGAAAAATGTGCAGAGTACGGCAACTGCTTTGAGTAAAATAGATAAAAGCGTAATTGATGCCACGCTGCCACTTCAACCATTAGAAATAGATGGGTACAAAAGAGAGTACAGAAATGACAGCCCTGTATCTATCGCCGAAGCCTACCACAAAGCCAAAGCCGATAAAAGCAACCCTGATTTGGTGCAAGCCGTTGAGGAACTATTAGCACCGAAAGAAACAGCCCCAACCCAAAAAGTAGATGAAGGACAAGCGATAACAGAAAGCACTCCAACAGCTAAAACTAACCTTGGAGAGAAAGAAAGTAAGGCTAAGGAACAAGCAATACCAAGCGAAACGGTAGACGACTTATTGCAGGCAGGACAGAAGCGTAGAGCAGCTAAAGAAAAGTTGCCCACCGAAACTATGAAAGAAACAGCCACCGTTATCCTTAAAGATAACGACATAGAGGCTATCTTTCAAAAGGACACCGACGAAAGCCTTGAAATCCTTATGAAGCTACAAGAAAAATTAGGTATAAAGAAAATTTGTTAACTTTGAACTATGGAATATACCCTTAACCCCAAAATAACCAAGCTGATTGACGACTTGGTAAACGACGAACTATTCGCCTCATACCACTATAAGAGTGCTTTTGCGTACTGTGCAAGGCATAATTACACAGGCGGTAAGCAATTCTTCAACCAAGAAAGTAAAGATGAGCAGAAACACGCTACGGGCTTAATAGACTATGCAGCCGATTGGGGACATATCGTTAGGTTTGCCGATATTGATACGCCCGATACGTTCAAAAGCCTTGTTGATATTATTGATAAGTCGCTCTCTTTGGAATACGATTTGTGCCAAAAATACAAAGAGGCTTATAAAGAGGCTTTAGACATTCAAAGCAATACCGCAGTAGCCCTATTTGCCAAGTACATACAAATACAAGACGATGCCGTTAGGGAATATTCTACCCTATTAGAACAGGCTACCTCTTATGCTACGGGTGGCGAAATGGGTATTAGGCTATTTGATGAAAATGTATTAGGTAAATAATAAAAGCCCCATTCTCGCAGGGGCTATTTTCGGTCTTTGCAAAGAATTGGGCTATGATTTAGGCGACCCCGTGTTCAGAATATAACGCCTTCAATTACGCTTTACTGCGCCAACGTTCCCGATATATTCCCATATAATTGCCATCAAACTACCCGACAAGGTTGTTTCTGTTATTCGCCTCCGTTGCTAAATGTCTATATCTTTAATTATCTCTTTTGTAGGGTAGCCCATAGCCGATATTTGCACAACTTTAAGAACCCAATCGACTGCTTCTTTTTGGGTATAGAAACACTTTTGACACACACCATCATAGTACGCAAAGTAATTTACAGTACCGTCTATTTTTGTTTCTTTAACTATTTTTAGCGAGGCTTTCTTTATTGAAGGCTGCTTTTTTTTAAACCAATTTAGTATTCGTTTCATAGTTATTTGTTTTATTTATATACTCTATTTATACTTAGTAAGGTTAAATCTGTTTAGCAAAGGTTTCAAGTGAATAAGCAAGGTACAACAAGAAGCATGGCTATCCTGTTGTATGTACCACTCTCTGTTTGAGCAATAGGCTCTCGTTCACTCGCTTTGGGCTGACAGAAGAAAAAGCATAATCATTCGTGTCATTTAAACATAATCTAATCGTATTCCTTATTTTAGGTCGGCAAAGTTTTTACCCTACGGCTATCAAATAGGAACTCCACCGACCTGCGGACTGTTTCAACCACCAATGCAACTTTTCGGGATAATCGTGCCGTACTATCCTAAAGCAAAAAAACCCCAACGATATTGCCGTCAGAGTTTTAATCTTGTTGAGGTATTTTGCCCGATTTTATTCGGAGTATGTTTAACGTGTAAATTTCGTTAATTGTTTTCTGACGGCAATTAACTCTGCAAACATACAAAACCTTTTCAATACAAAGCAAGAAAAATCTTTAAAAAGTTTATTTTTTGTATATTTGTCGTATGGCTAATTGCAAAATATATACCGCTGACCAACTTAACCCCGATGGTTCACCTAAAGACGGGGCTATTGGAATTGATGTTACTGATACAAAGGCGATACAGCGTTTACTATTAGAGAACATTGATAAGCTAACACCCGAAGATTTTGGGGTAGAGCCAAAGGGGAAAGAGAAGCCAAAGGCGCAGGTTCTTGAAGAAAAGGCAAAAAGTGGCGGTCAGGATATTCAAAAGACCATAGATAAAGCCCTTAATTCAGCTTTAGATACCGATGTCAAACGGGGCGTAACTGATGCCTTAGTTTACGATACACTAAGTAACAAGCAACAAAGGGCGGTAATTGATGAGTTTGCGGCAGAACTTGGCAGCACAGATAATATTATAGACGCAGCCAACTCGTTAGCTATGTACCCTTGGCAGCGTGTTTTATTATATAATGTTGGCTTAGAACAATTAGCAGAACAGGCTAAGGGATTAACGGGTAAGGCAAAAGATGCCAATATTAAACAGCAAGTACAGACACTATTAGCTTTAAAAGATGCCGCAAGTTCATTTGCTAAGGGATTGCAGACTATGCAGGTAATTTATAAAAGCCCCGCAAGTCCAATAGCTATACAAATGGCTGTTGAGGCTGATATAGAGCAAGCTAATAAAACAGCAAAAGAGAAAGGGAAAAAGGCGGCAAAAGAGGTTCTTAATGAAATGAAAAAGGACTATACCGCAGGTGAGGTAATAGATGATGTTGCTGAAACTTTGACAGGTGAAACTGATATTAAAAAGGAAGAAGAAAAAATAAAGGTTACAAAGCAAAATATAGCCAAAGAACGTAAAGGGACTAAGAAAAACCCTATTAGCGTATTAAACAACACCAAGAAAAAAGGTGGCACTTTAGGGGCGGCTTTTGATACCTTAAATAAAGTAGCCTCCCAAAGTATGCTACCACAAAACGTACAGTCAGCATTAAACTCTGTTGTTCGTGGTATGATTGACGAGGGTGTTACTTCTATTGCTGATATAGCTAACGCCATTAACAAAAAGTGGAAGGGTAAATTTTCAGAGGGCATAGAAGAAGCCTATAACAATGCAAGAGAGGAACTGCAAAGTGAAAATTCGCCAATAGAACTTGATAGCATAGAGGAAACCGAAAGAGCAGCCAATGAAATAAAACAAGCCGCAAAGGATTTGGTAGATGCAAGCGCAAGGATAACGGCAGAGAAATTAGCCGAAAGAGCAAGGAAAAAAGAGGCTAACAAGCAGATAAGAGAAGCCGCTAAAGAAAATCAATCCGAAAATGCCAATGTTATTATAGCCGAAAAACTACTAAGGGACATACAAAACCTAGCCAATCCCGAATTAAAAAGGGAACAAAGTTTAGTTAAGCAAGTGGCGGCAGCATATCAAGCTAAGGTTAAGGAGTTATTGGGTATTAAGAGCGAGGGAAAAACCAAAACGGCTGAACAAATACTGAAAGACAAAACAGCATTTGCAAGCGAAAAGACGTGGGAAGATATTAGAAAGTCTGTTATTGCTGCAATAGATAATGACAAAACATTAACTAAGGTTGACAAAGAGTACCTTAAAAATGACTTTTTAACCCACTATATAGACAATGGTATTAAAACCCTTTTAACAGGAACAGACGTTAAGAAGATACTTGGCAAAGCGGGCAATTGGAGAGATATAATTAAGAATGAAGATACAGTAGACAAAGCCAAAGAAAAACTAAAAAACTTTGTTGAGGGTATTACAGACAACCCCGCAGTAGCAGAGCAAATTAATAAAGC
>Ga0209499_1002632_pt1 | contig 11399 bp, 10 predicted proteins | sample C_130208_EF_Meta_FD_187306 | JGI IMG/M metagenome (GOLD analysis project Ga0209499, IMG submission 187306) | Freshwater microbial communities from Lake Croche, Canada to study carbon cycling - C_130208_EF_MetaG (SPAdes) (version 2) | ecosystem: Environmental > Aquatic > Freshwater > Lake...
GACCTAAATTGACGGCAGTTCACCAACAATTCCAAAGCCCTTATCAACTCCTAATGCTTTAAAGCGACGGATTAAAAAATCCGGAATTGTGGTCATGGTTTGCGCTGTAGACATATGAGTCCAAAAAGATCTGGTCAGTCTAGTCTAATACAAAATAAAATAAAAACGAGATATTAACTACGCTCTTTAGGCCTTAACTAGGGCCAAAACTAATGATATACATAGCTATAGTTGAGCAACTTGAATTAAAAGAGGGGCATGGATAAAAATTAATTATTGTCATGAATTTTTAGTATATTTAGATAATTCAATTTAAAAGCGGAGTTGCCGTGAAGCTTGCGTATGTTTACTTATTCTTAGCATTCATTGGCGGAGCACAGGCGGCCGAGACCAATTCAGCTTCCTATCCCACACGTCCGATCCGCATTATTATTCCGCTTGCGCCAGGCAGCGGGGCTGATAATGCGGTGCGCATTATTACGCAAAAAATGGGTCAAAATATGGGCCAAGGTTTTATTGTTGAGAACCTTCCTGGCGCTGCTGGCTTAATTGGCGCGGATAAGGTTGCCAAAGCTAAACCGGATGGCTATACCCTGGGGGGTTTCAATGACAGCATCTTAACCATGGTGCCAAATGTCAATCGCAAACTACCTTGGAACCCCGTTAAAGACTTTGCCCCGATTTCTTTGGCTGTGATGGTGGAGTGGGGCCTAGTTGTACCACCTAAATCTCCCTATGCGAATGCAGGCGAACTTATTGCTGCTGCCCGGCAGAATCCTGGACAACTCAACTATGGATCGGCCGGTAACGGTAGCCCTCAACAGATTGCCATGGAGATATTCGCCTCTGAGGCGGGTATTAAGATGACGCATATTCCTTATAAGGGGATTAATCAAACGGGTATTGGGGTTGCCTCGGGAGAAGTGCAGGCGGCATTTATTACTCTAGCGAGCTCTAAAACCTTAGTAAAGTCGAACCGCCTCAAATTGATTGGTGTTACGAGCCCAAAGCGTGCCTTGCAATATCCAAATGTACCAACGATTGCAGAGTCTGGTCTTCCTGGATTTGAGTTTAGTGCCTGGTTTGCATTGGTGGCGCCAGCAGGAACACCACAGCCTATTATTCAAAAACTTAACGCTGAGCTGATCAAGGCATTGAAAGATCCCGCTGTGCGCCAACAACTACTGGCTAATGGCCTAAATCCGGTAGGTAGCTCGCCAGAAGAATTAGCCAAAAAAATTCAAGCGCAATTGGATAGTTATGCCGCTGTAGTTAAAAAGATGGGCATAGGCGCCGATTAATTAGGTCAAGGTAAGGCTCTAGAGTTTGCCTGCAGGCTGTCACAAATCCGTCATTTTTCTGCATCATATTACAACCCTGAGTATAAAAAACTATTGAATTAGGGCTATCTTATGACGCGGCTTTGTTATCGTTTTATTTTCTTAACAACTATTGTTATCGCTAACTTTAGCCTATTTATTAATAGTGCTTGGTCAGTAACTATTTATCCAATTGATAGAGCAATTATCTTAAACGGCTCACTCTTTGATTTTCGGATTGAATTTAGTAATCAAGTAAATCCGCAAGATATTAAGGTCATGATTAATGGCTTGCCATTGAGCCAATTTTCGCAACAAACCCCTATTTTTATTCCAACAGAAAACGGCTTAGGAAGTAGTTTAATTCTAAAGGACATGATTTTAAGTAAGCCTGGACCATACAAGATAAGTGTTACAGATGGCAAGGAGAGCGGGGAAGTGCAGTGGGAAGTATTTGGAACTGGGCCAAAAAAAGTAAAAAATGTTATTTTGTTTATTGGCGATGGGATGACGATTGCTAACCGTACTGCAGCGCGGGTTTTATCAAAGGGCATAACTCAAGGGAAATATAACGGCCGCCTAGCTTTCGACGATATGCCTTATATGGCAATGATTGGTACCTCAGGTAGTGATTCTTTAATCACCGACTCAGCTAATTCGATGAGTGCTTATACAACTGGCCATAAAACTGCGGTCAATGCCATGGGCGTTTATGTTTCTAGAGCACGTGAGAACTTAGAGCATCCTAAAGTTGAAACGATTGCAGAAATTATTAAACGTAAAACGAATATGTCAGTGGGGGTAGTTAGTGATGCGGAAATTGAAGATGCTACTCCAGCAGCCATGGTTGCCCATACCCGTCGAAGAGCAGATAAGCAATATATCGCTGATCAATTTTTTACTAGTGGAGCGGATGTTATTTTAGGAGGGGGTACGGCGTATTTTTTACCGCAAAGTGCCAAGGATTCGAAGCGTAAAGACGATCGAAATCTAATTGAATCTTTCATGAATTCTGGTTACCGCGTATCAACCACTAAACAGGAATTAAAGTCTGATGCGAATGATCCGCTAACCAAAAAATTATTTGGTACTTACCATCCAGATAATATGGATGGCTCATTAGATCGATTTGTACTGAAACAAAATACCGTCAAAGAGTTTCCTAATCAGCCAGATTTAACCGAAATGACTGATGCGGCATTAAAGATTCTTTCTAAAAACCCGAATGGATTTTTTCTCATGGTAGAGGCTGCGCTAATCGATAAGTTTAATCATCCATTGGATTGGGAAAGAGCGGCATTTGACACTATTATGTTAAGTAATGCGGTTCAAGTTGCCAAAGATTTTGCTAAGACGCATCCCGATACACTCATTATTGTTGTACCAGACCATACTCATAGCGGATCTATTGCGGGTGTCGTTGATGATCTTAAGTCTGGCGCCTTGCGCGATAAAGTGGGGGTATATGCTGAGGCTGGGTTTCCAAATTATCCCAATGCAAATGACTCCGGCTACCCAGAAAAAATTGACGTTACGCGGCGCTTAGCTTTTTTCTACGGTAATTATCCTGATCATTATGAGACTATGCGACCAAAATTAGACGGTACGTTTATACCGGCGATCAAAAATTCTAGTGGTAAATATATTGCTAATCCTAAGTACCAAGCTAATCATGAAGACGCCATTCACATGCCTGGAAATTTACCCAGCACTCAAGAATCGGGCGTGCATACTGCCGATGATGCTGTCCTCAATGCAATGGGCCCTGGTGCGGATCGCTTTAAAGGTTTTATGGATAATACCGAGGTATTTCGAGCTATGGTTGAGGCCTTAGGATTAGGTAAGTAGCCGTCAATTTTCGGGTTAAGTACGCTTTTCTGCGTGGATTTAGGCAAGCTAGGTAAATTTGTCATAATGGCAAATTATGTGCTGTTAAATTTAAAGGTAACGATGAAAATCAAACAATACTTATTGCTCTCGGTATTGATCCTATTGGCTTCTGCAGCATTTGCGCAGACCACCCCCGTTTGTGAGGCTTTGGTGATTACGGGGCATCCAGCTTATCCTCCGGTCGCTTGGGGAGCCGATGGCAAAATTGTGGGTTCTTCAACTGCATTGGTAACGGCAATTGCGCAGCAGTTGCAAGTGAAAAAAATTACCTCTATCGACTTTGGTTCTTGGCAAAAAGCCCAAGATGCCATTAAAGATGGTAAAGCCGATATTATTTTTGGGATTTATAAAGACACGGCGCGAGTTGCCTATATGAACTACATTGACCCGCCCTATATGCAAGATCCGGTTGCCATTGTAATTCGCAATGGCGATACTTTGAAATTCTCGGAGTGGAGTGATCTAAAGGGTAAGAAAGGTGTGACTAATGTTGGCGAAAGTTATGGCTCTGAATTTGACGCGTATATTACACAAAATTTAACCGTTGCCAGAGTTAATGGTGTAGACAAAGCTTTTGAGGCGCTATTAAGTAAGCAAGCCGATTACTTGATTATTGGGCGCTACCCAGGAAAACTGGAGGCAAAGAAATTAAACATCCTGGCGAAAGTTGACTTTTTACCGAAAAATCTGGTCTATGGCGACATGTATGTGGCGTTTTCAAAGAAATCGAAATGCTATGCAAGTCTGCAGACTGGATTTTCTACTGGCCTTAAAAAAGTAGTTAGTAGCGGCACAATAGATGGACTTCTTGATCAGGCGAATAAACAGTTTTATAAATAAACAAATTTATAGATCAGAGATTCATTATTTACTTAGTAGCATTGTTGTGGCCTTTAATGAATCTCTGGTTCGCTGCCCTTACTACTTTTTTGCAGCTTAGGGGCTTTAGTCGTGTCAACCAGAGTTTCTAAGAAGTCAAAGTCACAGCCATTGTTGGCCTGCTGAATGTGCTGTAAATAAATCTTACCAAAGCCCCGCTCAAATTTAGGCGCTGGCGCTACCCAGGCTGCTTTGCGTTTGGCCATTTCGGCATCGGAAATCAAGACATTTAATTTGCGTGCTGGCACATCTAATTCGATTAAGTCACCATCTTGTACAAAAGCTAATGGCCCACCGATATAGGCTTCGGGAGTGACATGCAAAACGCATGCGCCATAACTAGTGCCACTCATACGGGCGTCTGAGATGCGCACCATATCACGTACACCTTGCTCTAAGAGTTTTTTAGGAATAGGCAATTGCCCCCATTCTGGCATGCCAGGAGCGCCTTGAGGCCCCGCGTTTTGTAAAACAATGACTGAATTTGCATCGATTTCTAAATCGGCAGAATCAATACGTGCGGATAAATCATCATAGCTTTTGAAAACGACCGCTTTACCAGTATGTTTTAGCAAGTGCGCTTCAGCAGCAGGGGGTTTAATGACTGCACCATCTGGAGCAAGATTCCCTTTTAAGATTGCCAAGCCGTCGCTTTTTACTAGCGCCTTATCAACCGAACGAATCACGTCATCATTAAAAACTTTAGCATCAGCGATTAACTCACCTAGGGTTTTACCATCAACAGTTTGTTCAGAAAGACTTAAGAAGCTGGAAAGTTGTTTGAGTAAGGCTCGCAAACCACCGGCATAGAAAAAATCTTCCATGAGATATTTACCCGAGGGCCTAATATTCGCAAGTACCGGTATTTTGCGAGCCAATTCATCAAAACGCTCTAAGGAGAGCGCAAAGCCAGCGCGCTTTGCTAGGGCTATTAAATGCACTGCGGCATTAGTAGAGCCCGATAAAGCTAAGGTAGTCATTACTGCATTATCAAAAGAGCTAGCAGTGAGGATATCGGAAGGCTTTAAATCTTCCCACGCCATTTCAACGATGCGTCGGCCTGTTAATGTTGCCATTTGTGCATGTCTTGAATCGGGCGCTGGAATAGAAGCATAACCAGATAAACATAGGCCTAGGGCTTCAACGGTGCTTGTCATAGTGGATGCGGTACCCATCGTCATGCAGTGGCCAGCAGAGCGGGCAATGCCATCTTCAATTTCGCCCCAGTCGGCCTCGGTAATATTGCCGGCCCGTAATTCATCCCAGTATTTCCAAACATCGCTGCCGCTACCCAAAAATTGGCCACGATAATCGCCTCGCAACATGGGGCCAGCCGGCAGAAAGATGGTGGGAATGTTCATACTAATTGCGCCCATGAGTAAAGCAGGCGTCGTTTTGTCACAGCCGCCCATCAATACGCATGCATCAGCTGGGTAAGAGCGTAATAGCTCTTCGGTTTCCATTGCCAAAAGATTGCGATACAACATGGTGGTTGGTTTTTGAAAGGGCTCAGACAAACTCATGGCTGGCATTTCAACTGGAAAGCCGCCGGCTTGCCAAATACCTCTTTTAACTTCTTCAGCACGCTGCCGAAAATGGCTATGACATGGATTAATGTCGCTCCAAGTATTAATAATAGCGATGACGGGTTTGCCAGCATAATCGCTCCGGGTATAACCCATTTGTGCAGTGCGCGAACGATGCGCAAAGCTACGCATATCTTTTACACCATACCAGCGATGACTCCGCAGTTCTTCTGGTTTTTTGCGATTCGATTTACTCAATTTTGGCACCTGACTCTTTAATAACAGCGACCCAACGATCATTTTCAGCTTTAATAAATGCCGCAAATTCACTTGCTGATCGTTCGGTAATAGGGGTTCCGGCTTTTTCAAAGCGCTCACGCACTTCAGGATTCGCTAAGGTTTTCTTGAGAGCGGCTTGTAATTTTTGCACCACATCTTTAGGCATATTAGCGGGCCCAACTAAACCTTGCCACCCGGAGGTTTCTAATTCAGCATAACCCGACTCGCGCACTGTAGGAACATTAGGCAGATCTTTATCTCTAGTTGGACTAGTAATAGCAATCGCCTTTAGATTACCAGACTGAACTTGCGGCACTAATATTCCAGTAATATCGACCAAGATATGTGTTTGGCCAGAAATTAAGTCAACAATGGCGGGCGCAGAACCTTTATAGGGAACATGCGTTAGTTTGATACTACCAACATTATTTAGTAACTCGCCATTTAAATGGGTAATAGAACCATTGCCACCAGATGCAAAATTGGCTTTACCTGGATTCTTTTTGGCCCACTGGATAAATGTTTTGAGTGAATCTACTGGCAGCTCTCGCGGGACAACGGCAAGGAAATAAGTCGAAACAATTTGCCCAATGGGAGTGAAGTCTTTTAAAGGATCATAGGGTTTTTTGGCCATCATATTAGGTGCTAAGACCATGGGCCCAATATTTGCTACAACCAGGGTGTAACCATCAGGGGCAGCACGCGAAAGCTCGGTGAGCGCGATGACACCAGCAGCGCCTGGTTTATTTTCAACAATCACTTGCTGTCCTAACGCTTCGCCAAGATAGGGCGCTATGAGTCGCGAGGTAAAATCGAGACCGCCACCGGGAGGGAAGCCAACAATTAGCTTAATGGGTTTGTTTGGATAGTTCGATTGCGCATGGCTTGGAAAAGCCATAATGAGACTCGCAATTATTACCAAGAATGATAAGCGCCACTGTTTTAACATTGTCCCCCCCTTTTATTTATTATTCTAACGTACTCTAAGAAGCCATAAACTGGATATCTATGCCGATATTTCAAGCCGAAGATTTAAAAACTAAAATTATTCCAATAATGAGAGCTACTGGTAGCTCTGAGGCGGAAGCTTTACGGGTTTGTACCAACTTGATTCAGGCTAACCTGAAGGGTCATGACTCACATGGTGCGGGAATGATTCCGCGCTATGTTGAATCATTTATAGAGGGCTCTTTACAACCAAACCAAACAATTCGGGTGATGAGCGATTTAGGAAGTATGTTGGTGCTAGACGGTCAACAAGGTTTTGGCCAAGTTGTCGGTGAAGAGGCAATGGCTATGGGAATTGCGAGAGCAAAAAAATTAGGTAGTTGTATTGTGTCTCTATCGCGTGCGCATCACTTAGGCCGCATTGGGCATTTCGCTGAAATGGCTGCAGCTGAGGGTTTAGTGTCGATTCATTTAGTAAACGTTATTTCTGCGCCGGTGGTAGCTGTATGGGGCGGCGGCATCGGTCGCCACGGTACTAATCCATTTTGTATTGGTGTGCCGCTTGCTAATCGTGCACCTTTTATTTTAGACTTTGCTACCAGTCGCTCAGCTCAAGGCAAGATGCGAGTTGCCCATAACGCCGGTAAAGAAGTAAGTCCGGGATATTTAATTGATCAACAGGGCAAGCCTACCAATGATCCAGGCGTAGTTGTGAAGCCTGATAGCGCAGGTAATTTAGGCGCACTAATGCCGTTTGGCGAGCACAAGGGCTCGGGTTTAGCTATTGCCTGTGAACTACTGGGTGGTGCCTTAACGGGTAATGGCACCTGGAAACCGCCCAAAGTAAAAAAACGCGCCATTTGGAACGGCATGTTATCAATTTTGATCAATCCGATTAGCATCAATTCGAAAGAGCAATTTGACTTAGAAACAAATTCCTTTATTGAATGGGTTTATCAAAGCCCCGCGAGCGAGGCAGGGGTACCTGTTATGCTGGCTGGTGAGCCCGAACAAAAAATGATGGCACAACGCTTAGCAGATGGTTTTGAGATAGACGATACAACTTGGCAAGATATTTGTGCGGCAGGAAAAAAAGTTGGGGTTAACTTAAACTAGCATTCATTTTTTACAGATGTTCAATTTATTGGAAAGAATATGCACTCTATTACAGCATCACTTAAAACGAAGTTAAAGCAAGGCAAGTCTATTGGCGGCGCTTGGATGATGACTGTGAATCCCGCATTTGCAGAAATTGCATCGGCGGTTGGACTCGATTTCGTGGTGGTTGATATGGAGCATGGCGCAATTGGCTTAGCCGACTTACCGGGAATATTACGTGGCTTTAGTGGCGAAACTAGTGCGCTTGTCCGTGTGCCATCGGCCGACCCTAGTTTAATTGCGCGGGTACTTGACCGAGGTGCACATGGCGTGATGGTGCCACGGGTTGAGAGTGTTGCCACAGCCTTAGAGGTAGCGCGGGCAGCGAAATTTCCGCCTCAAGGCGATCGCGGCTTAGCTCTGCCTGCCCTTAGGGCCTCTGCTTATGGAACTAATCCTGATTACCGTAATAATGCCAATAGAGATACATTAGTGATTATTCAGGTTGAGTCGCGCAATGCGATGAATTTAGCTGTCGAGATTGGTAGCTTGGCAGAGGTAGATTTAGTCTTTGTTGGGCCTACTGATTTATCGGCTAATTTAAATTTAGAAGGGCAAGATCATTTTGCCGCATTAAATCAAGCCATTGATAGCGTGGTGGCGCAATGCAAAACCGCAAAAATTCCAGTTGGCATCATTCCATTTGCTGGCAGGGCTATTCCTGATCTTAAACAGTTGGGATTTCAAATGATTGTGGCTGGCAGTGACGTCGGTTTCTTAAGAGAATCAGCCGTTAATTTAAAGAAAACCCTTGAAGCGAATTAAATTCCTCATTTTCGCCATCGATTGACTTAAATGAGAGATAAAGAATCACTCACTTCGGCAGAGCTTGCTGAAATTGCTGCTAAAACGGTCGAACATTACAACCTGAATGCAGATTCTTTTTTTGAGGGCACGCGTAATCATGACGTTAGTCAAAACATAGCTGCATTATTAAAGGCGATTGCGGGTGTAGGCCCTCACCATATTTTAGATTTTGGTTGTGGCCCTGGTCGGGATTTAAAGGCGTTTAGGGCGCTTGGCCATCATGTCATTGGCCTAGAGGGTAGTACGGAAGCAGCGGCTATAGCTTGCAAATTTAGTGGCTGTGAAGTTTTGGTGCAAGATTTTTTTAATCTGCAACTACCAAATAATTATTTTGATGGCGTCTTTGCTAATGCTTCGTTATTTCATATACCTACACAACTACTACCCAAAGTATTGCTTGAATTATTTAATACACTAAAGCCCGCTGGAATTTTATTTAGTTCCAACCCGCGCGGTGAAAATCAAGAAGGCTGGAATGGTGATCGATACGGCGCTTATCATGATTATGAAACTTGGCAAGTTTTTTTAAAGGCTGCGGGCTTTACAGAAGTTGATCATTTTTATCGGCCACCAGGTTTACCAAGAGAGCAGCAGCCTTGGTTGGCAAGCGTTTGGCGCAAATAAGTTATTTTTTCAGGTTTGCGGCAATGCGCCGAGTTACCTTTGGTGGAGCAATATCAATATGATGCCGATGCCGCTCTTCTTGCATATTTAAATCGTCGGCAGTAAATCGATCGAAACGGCGTAAATAGTCTGCCCATGTTTCAAATACATAGTACTCAACAAATTTACCGGTATGCTCAGCATCCTCGAACAAACTCCATGACAGAGCTCCCTGCCTTAAGCGTGATTTCCGAGTGCTAGCCATGATTTTTTTAAAGGCCTCATTTTGCGCAGCGTCGGTCTGATATTCAATCGAGATCATTACTGGCCCCTCGCTTGGATCAATATTACGCGACGGGTTAGGGCGTTCTAGCGGGCAAACTGGGCTCATATCTTCTTGATGCAAACCTTCCACATGCAATTTACGAACGGCGATTAAGGCAACAATACCAAAGATTGAACTTAAGCCAATACTGACACTAACATTGGTCTCAGTTGCAATTTTCCCCCAAATAGCGGCGCCTAATGCGCTACCTCCCATGATGCTCATTTGATAAAGCGACATCCCGCGAGCGCGAACCCAACTCGGTAAACACAATTGGGCTGAGGTCGTGAGTGAATTTGCAACGCTAATCCAGGCAATACCACTAATCAGCATAAAGACGGAAGCAAGCCATAAATTGAGCGATAGCACTACGCCAGTTGAGCTAATCGATAAAAGAATAATTCCATAATTTGCTAATTGATTAGTACTCAGGCGCATTTTTAAGCGAGGTAGTTGTGAACCAGCAATAACAGCCCCCAAACCTAAGCACGAAAGTAATAAGGTAAAGATATGGGCATTACCTTGAAAATGATCTTTAGCAATGACGGGCAAAAGGGCAATGAGGCCAGTTGATTGCAGAAAAAATAAGAAAGTGCGGATGAAAATAGCCTGCAATTGGCTTGATTGGCGCACATATTGTAAGCCCACGCGCATGGCTCCAAAAAAACGCTCGCCAGGGAGGGCTGAAACATAATATTGATATTGCCAACGCAATACAACCCATGACGTAATGAGTGAGAGCACCATATTGAGGGCAAATACATACTGGCTTCCAGCGGTAGCAATAATAATTCCCGCTATCAGTGGGCCAACGATTCGCGAGACATTCATAGCGATGGCATTTAATGCTAAGGCTGGTTGCAAGGAATCGCGTGGTACTAATTCAGGGACTAAGGCGGCAAAGATGGGCCAGCGCATCGCTAAGCCAATACCATTGGTAAAGGTTAGGAATAAAAGAACATATGGGTTTAGTAAGCCAAACACCAGGAACAGCATTAACGCAGTTGCATTAGCTGCTAACCATAGCTGAGTAAAAACAAAAAAATGTTTGCGATTCAGAATATCAGCCAGCGCACCGCTCGGTATACCTAGTAGTAGAACAGGTAGGCTTGATGCAGTTTGGACTAAAGCAATTAATGTTGCCGAGGTCGTTAATGAGGTCATCATCCATGCTGCGGCCACATCATTCATCCACATGCAAATGGTAGCCGTAAGCCAGACTAAATAGATTGAGCGAAATACTTTAAATTTCAGCGGCGCTAACCACTTTTGCGAAAAGATCCATTTATCTATGAATGCACTCATTAAGCTATTTTAATGTATTAATCGCTGCTAACAAGGCGCTAAATCATCATTTACAAAGGCAAGCGCTAGACGCGAAGACCAATATAGTCACTTAATCGATATCTCTATTTAGTTAATAATATTGTGATTATTGACTTGGCTGCGGTTGTCGAGAAACTGAGCAATAAATAGTAATTCAATAGAATGTGTGCTGTCATCTAGAGCAGCAGGCCAAGTAAAAGCGACCGTTTAAATCTTGGCTCCTCGACGTGGGATCGAACCACGGACCAACAGATTAACAGTCTGCTGCTCTACCGCTGAGCTATCGAGGAATAGCCGATATTCTAGCAGAAGTTGCTTTAGTGGCTATGCTGCAGGCTG
>Ga0209499_1002633_pt1 | contig 11395 bp, 19 predicted proteins | sample C_130208_EF_Meta_FD_187306 | JGI IMG/M metagenome (GOLD analysis project Ga0209499, IMG submission 187306) | Freshwater microbial communities from Lake Croche, Canada to study carbon cycling - C_130208_EF_MetaG (SPAdes) (version 2) | ecosystem: Environmental > Aquatic > Freshwater > Lake...
AGTTCCCGCGCCTGGTGCGTTGGTGCCCGTGTCCTTGAAAATATCCACGGTTGGAGTAGTCGTTGAGGACGCATACACCGAAACGGCTTTCACGCGAAAAGCACGAGTCGCGACAAAGAACGGGTAGGACGTGCCGGAAACCGGTACGCTAGTGGACAAGAACTGTTGCCAACCGACCGACATAAGACCCGCCGCCGAGTTAACTTGGATTTCGCCAGGGATACCCGTTGAAACGGCCGTACCGGGAACTAGGTTGATGTTGCCACCACCGTTCGTGCCGCCCGCGCCGTTGCCCGCGTTAAGCGTTATAGATGCTCCGTTGGCTGCTGTTGCCGCGCCTACGGTAAACGTAATTGCGCCCGCAGGTCCCGTCGTGCCACCAGCCCCCGAAGTGTAAAGCACCGCGCCGCCCGACCCGCTGCCCGAACCAGCACCGCCCGTTCCGCCAACCGCACCGCCGGTACCGTTAGTAGAAAGAGCCGCGCCGCCTACGTTTGTTGATGCGCCACCGTTGCCCGTTGCGCCCGCGCCTGATGCTCCGCCGGTTTGAGTAACCGCCGCGCCAGCACCGGTACCAAATCCCGCGCCACCGGTAAGCGAAAGAGTTCCGCCCGCCGTGTTGCCCGCCGTTGCGTCTAGTCCCTTGATGGGAAACGTTGCTGAATCGCTCGTAATTGAACCAAACGTAGCCGCGCCAAAATCTACGCCCGCCGTAGTGACAGTGAGCTGAGCGGTTCCGTTGCTGTCGTTGAATCCCCAGGACGTGTAATCCGAGCTTGCGTAAACGCCCGCTTTAAGAACGTCCGCGCCAGGGCCGTAGGGACCGCCGATAACGGTCCCGTAAATGTTGCGAGTTAAGCCGTTTGCCATGTTTAAGCCCCCGGAGAGTAAACGATGCCGTTACCCAAAGTTGGTTGGTTGCGCCACAATCGCCATGCCGAATGCTTCATTACAAGGAAGTTATTGTCTTCCCAAACGCGAGTGTTGAGGTCGCCGCGAGTGATCGAAAGCATCGGGTTATTGTCCGCGTCGGTGGAAACGATCATCCATGCCGTATCGGAACCGCCGTACTGAGCGGCGAACAAAGGGTTGACGACGATCTTTCGAACTTGGCTTCCCACGTAGTTCGGATCGTTGTTGTTGGTCAAAGCGATTTGCCCCGAACGCACGATTCGGTGCGCCAAATCCGACAACGCCGGAGGAACCAGAAGGTCCACCGTCATTGTGTTCATGTAAGGCATACCGCCCGAGTATTCCGGCTGAATCTGGAGCTGGGCAATCGCCGCCGCCAAAGACGTTGGGTTAAGCCCAAGATTGGACCCGGAAAGGATGTTTGAAAACGTGCCGGTCGCAATCGGGTGTCCGACGTTGGCAAACGAAACGTTATCAATCGAGGTGAACGAGGCCGCAGTCGCAAGGTTGAGGAACGACGCGCAATCGTATTCGTAGGCTTTCTGGACCGCCATCATAAGGTCCTTGGCCCGCCGCTTCATCATGCCGTAATAGTCGGCCTCTTCGGTCTGGTAAGACACCGCCCAACCCATCGCATACGTTTGGAACGTCGGCGACTTTCGGAACGGAACCTGCCAGTCGGTAAAGTTGACGCCGTGAGCTTCGTCCAAAGTCGTCGCTACCGGGAAACCACCGGCAGCGAGGATCTTGTAGTAATACTCTTTGCTTGTCGCAGGGCTGACGAACTGGGCCGAAACGGGGGTAACCGTCTTGGTCGCCATCGAAATGACTTTATCAAGCCCGCTGTGCAGCAGGTCAGGGGAGACAGATTGAATTCGTGCCATTAAACGTCACTTCCAGATCGCAGCGAGGCGACTTCCTTAATCCACATGGGAGCAAAGGTGTCCGTCGCTCCGTAAAATGCATACTTGTCCACGCCAAGGAATCCACCCTGGTCGGAGTTGTTGCCGAGCAAGGCGTAGCAGGTGCCAACGCCCGTAGTCGCACTTCCGCCGTAACCAGAAACCCGAACAATCTGATAGTGCTGGCCGATGAAGTTGGCCGCGTAGCTCGTGCCGGTTGATACCGGAGCCGCCGCCGAGGTGGCCGCAATCAATCGAAGGCAGATTTGAAGGTTGCCATCGAATAGCGCAACGGGAAGAGTCGTTCGGTCGAATCCCGAGGACGTGTCAATGCCGGAAGCGTTGGTTGCGATGTTGTCAAGACAAACACCGTAGGCTTTGCCGCTCGTGGAGAATGCGGAGGATGTAGTGACAAACCCCGCCGTGCCGGGAACCGCAGGGGCCGCAATTGCTTGAGCGATTAACCCAGTTGCCGCGTCAATGGTGACAATATCGCCGAATCGGAAATACTTGCTATTGCCGACCGTGATATCAACTTGGTTCCAGGTGGTACTCCCCGAAGACGGGGCCATACCAACGATGCCAAATGTAAATTGGTTTGCCGGGGGATTCATGATATGTTTCCATCCTCACACCCCCGGCACGGTTTGCGATTGCGCTAATTGTATCCTATGAAATGGCCTTTATGCCGCAGAAACTAGAACGTTTCCGCCATTGGGCCAAATTCCCCTGAACTTTCGAGGAAATCGGCAGGACTAATTGGGATTTTGGAATCCATGAACCCCGGCGATTCAAGATCGCTCGAAATCTCCGATTCCAATTCTCGTTTGAAGTGGTCTTTGTTCGTGTATTGACGATGTTGGTCCGCGACCTGCGCTTCGTGCCCAGCTTGGGGGATAGTCGCGGTAAGGTTGTGCTCGTCTTTGGTGATTTTGTATCCCAGGTTTCGAAGCTGACGCATTCGCGCCGCGTCGTCTTGGTCCGTCCCCGTTAGCGGTTCCACAAGAGTCCGCATTCCGTTTTCGTCCACCAAATCCACGTAGGTCGAATTCGAAGACTGACGCCGAAGCGCCACGTAGTCCACACCATCCACAACGCCCGCCGCGAGCTTGGCCGCAATCTGCTCCTGTTGCCCGAGGACCTTGTTTCGCTTCACTTGCCCGTTTCGTGTTTGTCGCATTATTTAGCCTTCCTTCGAATGTCTTCGGCATCTTTCCCGGTCAGCCCAAGTTGCCGAATCATGACTTCCGCCGGAGAGTTGGCGCGGCTTGGGCTAAAATCGCCCCCACCCATTGCACTCGGCCTTTGTCCACGTTGCGCGGCAACTGCCTTGTAATGCTCGTTTTCAAGATAGCCGCGAAGAATTTTTGACGTCTTGTTGCCTTCTCGCGGAATCTCCCGCAGGTATTCGGGCGCGGAATCCGCAAGCAATTCAACGGCCAGCTTTTGCACGGACGGGTCAAGATCACCCGCAAGCGTATGAATCGCCCGGCTTTGGATGTCGGGATACTCGCGTTGCAATTGTTCTTGTTGCCAAGATTCAAACATCTCCTTGGCTTGCTGGGTCGCAATGGCCGACGCTTTCTTGACGATCTCCAAATCCCAAGACTCTTCGCCGTCGTCTGCCAAATCTTCGGCAGGTTTAGCGGGAGCCGCACCAAGCGCACCCATTCGCTCCAAAAGCGAAACCGCAAACGTTTCGAAATCAGCCTTCGTCAAATACTCGGGCGTTTCATTATCGGGCGCGAACTCTTCCGGGGTTGTTTCGTCTTCAATCGGATCTTCTAGTAGATCAAGGTCATCATTTTCCATTTTGGGTTCTCCTTTCTTCTAAAAACTCTTCGCGGTTAAGTTGCCGTGCGTGTTGCATCAAATCCTCGTGAATCCGTTGCGACTCAATGTAGGATAACTCAGCAATCTCGCCCTGCAATCGACGCATTGTGATTTCGTTATTTTCACTGGATAGGTTGTTCGACGCTTGCGCTTTCCGCTCCTGAATTAGCGACATCAGGATTGACCATCCCTCCGAAGCTAGCAGGATTCGAATTGCCTTCACTGATTGTAGTTCCGGGGTCATTGGGTTCGTTGTCCTCTTCGTCGGGAAGCGAACCAATCGCCGCCCCCATCTGCTGTGCTTCCTGTTGAGCCTTCACAATATCCGCCGCTTGCATCAAAATTTGAGCAACCGGAATTCCCGCCGCCGTCCATTGTTTCACCGCCTCATTCAGCGCCGTAACCGCGTCCTTTTGAAGCGTCTTAATGTTGAGCGGCAAGTCTAGCCCTTCGGCCACCGCAACCTCAACTTTAGACGGGTCAAACGTTGAATTCGGATTAGCCGACATTTGCGCCAATGTGCTCAGCTTTTGGATATACATATTCTGCGAAGCCGCACTAATCGCCGTGGCCCGAAACCGGTACTTGGTCGCGGCAAACTGCTTGTCGGTCAGCGGAATCAAATTGCCGTACCGCTTCTTCAAAACTTCAAAATGGTTGGCGAGATACATATACATGATCCGCCAAATACCGACCATGCTTTCCGTTGCGACCTCAAGGTATTGATCCTGCTTTTGGCTATCCGCCGCAACCATCGCCCGCACTGCCGTGGCCTTCGTATTTGCGGGAAGCTCTTGCGAGGAAGCAATCCGCGAAATGCCAATCGCGCCGTCAATCCACGGTTCCACGAGCTGAATGAACTCGACAAGCCCCGCGAGGTTAAAGTCAATGCGGATAGATTCGACCGCCGCCCCTGCGTCTAGTTGTTCAATTTTTCCCGGTTCGTAGGTAATGGCCTTGCCCTTTCCCTTGAGGCCGCCGATAATGAACGTCATCGGCATTGACGTGGATAGCGTCCCGTGGATGCCCGCCGTCGCCAAATCGTTCACCAACTGGCAAAGCCCCTGGATAATTTGCGCGATGGAGTCGTTGCCAAAAATGCGCTTCTCGCTGCGGACAAACTTCGTGACCGTGTACGGAAACACCGGGTACGGCCATTCCCGAATCGCCAAAATCTTTCGCGTGGTGTAGGCCAGTAAAACTTGCCACCGCTTCCATTTGCCGTCAATCTTGGCGAGCGTGATTAAATCCCACTCAATAATTTTGTCGTCTTCGGGCACTACCGGAGACGTGTTTTGGGTTAGGCTGTACGAACTTTGGGTGTAGTTGGCGGGTGCCGCGTTGTCGCCACCCATTGCTGTGATCACCATATCCGGGTCAATGTATTCGCCCTCGTCAACCTTGGATTGAACTTCGTAAGCCATCTCCCAAAGTCGATGCCCGCAGGTTTTCGCCCGCTGCAAATCTTCAACCTCAATTGGATACGCCATGAATTCCTGCGGCGGTGCCCAGTCAAATTGCAACCCGCCGTCGAGGTGATCCTTTTCGTCTACCGACATCACGCACCGCATAACGCCGATATTGGACAATGCCCCAACCCGTAGCGACTGCGAAAAGCACGAAGAGAACCCGTTCTCGGTCGCCATCGCCATGAGCGACGTTTCAATGTCTGAGATATTTTCACCGGTCGGCGTGTCGTCAAGGACCTGAACGTAAGGCGTAACCGCCGTACAAGCCACCAAAGTCGAGCCAACAAGCCGGTCAATCTTGGTCCGCTGAACCGGGATCGCATAAGGCGGCATACCCTCAACAAGAATCATGCTCGTGGCCGAAGAATCCACGTAATACAGTTGTTCGTTCTTTCGCCAGCGCCCTTCCAAACTGCTTTTGGCGTTCTCTACCGCGTCAACTTCGTCGCACAATCGACCGGCGAGTTCGCTCAGCCATTCCGCCGTTACTCCGTCCGGAAGCACGTATTTACTTGGCATATTTCAAACTCCACCACTGGTAAAACGCTTTGGAGTTTCGGTCCACAAGGTCCGAGCCGTCGCCCGTGTATTTGACCAAAGAGTTTTCAACGGACCATTCTGGTTCTTTGCCAACAATCCGCAACTCGTACCCCGGCGCTAATCCGCGCACTTCGCAGGATTCCATGATCACCGCGTCGGCTTCATCGTTCACCCAAACCAGTTCGTGATTCTGAATGTCGGGATGCGACGAACGCCAAACCATGCACAGCGTATGCCGATAAGTGGTGAACGGAGATCGAACCGCGATCGTGGGGATGACTAGGCCCATCTTACTTTCTAATTCGTAGCACGGAAACAGAACCATCACCGACGTAGCCGAATTCCGTATCTCTTTTGGGGTCAACTTCGCCCAATTTGGACAAGGCATCGAAATACTCGTCGTGCTCGTAATCGGCGAGAACGGCACCGCCTTGATCGAGCAATTCGATTCTAAAGTCTCTGTCGGCATTCTTTTCCTCGTTGTACGTTACCCTAGACTTTGACGAAGGCACCGAAATATCGCCAAGGTTGAGCGCGTCAATTGCCCAAACCAGCGCATCAATATTGTTTGGTGATTTTCCGTTTACCCGTGGATCCCAATTCAATTGCTGATGCTCGAGCGCCCGAAGTTCGCCGCAATGATGCACCCTGCCCATCTTGTAAAGCATGGCCGCCGGTTTCGCCCGAGCCGCCTTATCGCCGCGCTTGAATGGGCTGAGTACCACGTTGTATTCGCCGTCCGGGAACATGACATCAAACATCTGCTTGACGACTTCGCCGCCGCCATACCCTTCGACCATGATGACGTCAGCTTCGAATACATCGTAAAGTCGAGCCGCCATTTTGATAAACGATTCCGCCTTAGATTGAACCGTGCCATCGTAAAGCACGTAGACCTGGCCCTGCGTGTCCACGCCGGCCACCACCAGCCCACACTTGTCCAAAGTCTTCTCCGGGTTCTTTCGGGCTTCGGGATCCGCAAACGTGGGGTCTAAGCCAATCGCAATCCGAACAAGATCCGCAGGAGGCTCAAACAGCGGTTCTTTTTTGGCGTTTCGGAACAAACACGCAGGAAGCCGAAACCCGTCCCAAGTGTAATCCGATAACTCCCACAACGCCCCTTCCTTTGCCGCCGCCGCCCATTCGCCCTCAAGTAGCCGTCGCCGGTCGGTATCGTCTAGGGCTTGAAGGTTTGCAAGGTATGCCGGGTCCCCTTCCATCAAAATTTTGTTGTCTTGAATTCGAGACGGAATGAACGTGATCGACTTGGCGTTCAACGTTCCTTCTGGCACCCACTGAATTTCGCCTTTGACGCGAATAAAGTAGCGAATCTCCCCCGACTGAGCACCGTAGTTTGGATGCAACGGATTGACCCACGGGCCAAACAGTTCAAACACCCAGCTATCCGGGTCGGGGTTAAACGTCAACCGCACGTAGGGCTTAATGCCGCAGACCGAACGGTTTCGAGAGAGCATGTACCAAAACTGTCGCTCGGTAAAGTGCGTGGCCTCATCGAATGCCATGTAACAAATCTGAGTTCCCTGCCATTTGAGGACGTCGGTTTCGTACTGGATAGCAGCAAACGTCATCGCCGCGCCCGATGGGAAAAGCCATTCTAGCGTCGTTTCTTTGGGTTTGCCTTGAGCGTGAGGGTAAATCTTTTCCGCAGTGTCCCAAAGGCCGCCTTCTTTTCGAATCTGCTCGCTATCGCGCCGAAACACCACGCCACCGAACCCAGGGTTCTTAAAATGCTTTATTGGCTGCAACAATACTGATGCGGTTTTACCACCCCCCGCTGACCCACCGAAACCTACAATGTCGCACTCGATGTTGACAAACAATTCTTGAGGACCGGGTTGCGGTTGCCATAGCTCGGACGCTTTTCCCGCAGGCTTAACCCCTTTCGCCCTAGCCGCCAAGATCAGCGCCTTTCGCCGTTCCGCGTCTACGGGTTTGGTAAGCGTCGGCAAACTTACTCCTCGTCAAGAATCGCGGTCTCGATTTCTTCAGCGGTAATGCCTTCTTGGGCCAGCGCAAGTGCTAGTTCGTCGTCGGATGCTTCGTCGAGTTCTTTGCCGTTGACGGTGATATTTACGGTTTCCGCAGGTTTGCCTAGTCCACGATCCCAGAGCATTTTAATCGTTTCGCGGTCGGGTGGCTTTTGGTAAATTTTGCCCTCTTCGCCCTCAACCGAAACGCCTAACGCCAGATTGATTGCGGCATTAAAGAGGTTGCCGGTTTGCTCCACGATAAGCCGTTCTAGCTCCCTAGACGCCATTCTTCGTTGGCTTGCTTTGTCTACCCACTTGGACGGCACCGGCACCGGCATAATCGGCGTACCACCCGGCTTAACATTGTCAATTCCTAGCGGGTCTACTGCCAATGTTTCCTCTGCAATATGCGCGTTCGCTTCCGTGACGCCCTGCCACTTCGACCGGCGAGGCTTCCGTGTGGAATGATATCGCGAGTCGGACATTGCTCTCCAAAGATAAGCCTACTTTCCGATACCTACGCCCGGAGATTGCTTGAGGGGAAGGAGGCGCGGCGGAAACAGGGAACAACTGCTCGGTTTTCGGCTTGCCAATATCCTACCGCCTACGCCAGCGCAAAAGTGTAGCTGATCTCGCGGAAATGGTCGACCACCACGTCTAAACTGGTCTTGAGCTTCGGCCATGCGTCCACCGGCACGTCCACCGCCACGCACGGACTCCAGAACGGTAGGACCTTGATATAGACGCGGACGTGGTATTTCATGCGGTTATTGTACACCCGTACCCTTCGCCGCCAAGAAACACGCGTTTGGCAAAATCAACTAGCGTCGGCACGTAAACATGACGAGGACCCAAGACCACATTCCCGCCCATCACCGAAAACCCAACTTTTGCAAAGCCCAAAGCGTTGTCGCAAGGGCACGAAATGATGACATCGCGGCTGCTGCGAATGGACACAGACGCGCACGGTCCAATCTCTCGGATGAAGTTCACGATCTCGCTAAGGACTGCAAATTCAGGCGGGTCAAACCCAAGTGCCACCGTTTCCGACAGCAAATCCCACCGCTCGCCAACGGAAAGCTGAATCGGGTCGGTCGATATGCCGGCAGAAAGCAGATGCCATTCGCCGGTCAATTTTGCATTTTGTTTGCTCATTGTTCAATTCTCCTTTGTCTTTCTGGTCGGCACCAAAAACGCCAGCAACGACCCGACAATCAGCAAGTACGCCGCCATCTCATCCGCCGAGATCCGGCCTTTCAAAACGAGGTAGGCGAGGACCGAGGACGCGAGCGCGGTTGCGTTCTTTGGAGTTATTTTGAAGTGGGACATTATTTCAATCGTTCCCTAACAAATTCTCTAAATTCTTTCGCGTTTGTCTGATCGTCTTGCATCGAGCGAACCAGCAGCTTTACGTCGGATGAAAGCTGCAAGACTTGCGATTTAGTGGCCTCTGATTCCGTTTTCAGCGCTACGATTTGTTCGTCCTGTTTAATCTCGTGGGCGGCACTGTCCCGGTTTCGGTCGTGCCAATTAATGAACGTCGCTCCGGCGGTGATCAGTCCACCGCCCATTGCAGAAATCGCCGCCACAATCGGAATCATCTTTTTGCGCTCCCGCTTGAATAAGGTGAGAAGGGTAGACAGATCTTGCTCGCTCATCGCGATACCTAGAATACCGAATTGCAAACTAAGCCCTTTATTCGTCGTTTGGCCTAACCTCAATCACCAACGTTGCCTCACCTTCTCCGGAGAGGTGGACTTGGCATTGGTCCAGGTCAATGATGAATTTCCGCCCGTGTTGTCCGATAGGTCGGATTTTTAGGAATGGCGGCAAGTCGCTGCTTTCGATGAACGTTAACGGTTCAGGGAATAAGTCGTTGTCCCATTCTGCAAAGCGAGGAAGGTTGCTCATAGTTTATCTTCCCTGATCGTATCCTCAACCCATTGATCAGCTTGATTTAGGTCCATAAACCCGTATTCACTAGTAAGTCCTTTACTGGTCCATACGGTAGCTCGCACGGTTTGATGCGGCTCTACGAGACTAACAATAGCAAGCACTTTGTCTCCTTCCCTAAGCACGTTTTCGTATTTACTACGTTCCCACTTATAAGCCACTCTTCACTCCCGAATTATACGATATCGGTAAACATATGGCCAACCATCCCATAAATTGCTCCCCACACCACAATAATTCCCCTTGCAAATACTCGGAAGTCTAGTATTATATAGGTGTCCCGAAGAGACGGGATGGAAGGAGAAAAGAACAACATGACTGACCAGCAAATCATTGATTTCATTCTGGGAATTGTCGCAGAGTCGGATATCGTCAAAGCTAAAGGCGCAAGACAAAAGCTGTTGATTCGCGACGGAAGCGTTGGGTTTTACACTAAGGATGGGCTGTTGATTCGCGGGCTTTGGTTTCAAGAAACAGGATTCAAAGTGGTGAAAGCCGAGAAATGGGTCAAAACCGGATGCCGAAACCATGATGGATTTTACCGGGACATTGCATTACCTGACCGATACAAGCCGCTAGTAGAACAACTAACCTAGGTGTGAAAATCATGCGTGGAGGTAGCCGACTACCTCCAGGCCCATAGAAGGGCAAAGGAAAAAAAGAACAGTGAACAACCAAATTCAGATCGTGAAGAGTTTCATCGAAGACTCGTTTTTGGCAACGGAAGAAATCGTTGCAAATTACAATTCCGCGCCTAGACTGTTTGCCGCCGAAAGAGTTGCGGAGATTGCGGACGTGACCGGAGAAACCGTCACTAAGTCCGACATCCACGCGGCAATGGCGCAATTTGGCGGAGTTCGGTACGTGTTGCAATCCGCCAAACAGTTTGGCGTCCCGTGCCTCATGTTGATTCGGTTGGTTGACAACGCGACCGCAATTTTTACCGGCGAAGAAGCCAACAAACTAATCTCCGATTTTGACGAATGGAACCGTGACATCAACGTGCTCGGCGACAGGTACGCGGATCAGTTAAGCCTGGTGCAAGCATGAAAGACCGAGACTTTTTCGGAAACCTCATGTGCGCCGTCCTGCTCGCTTCGCTGATCGTGTCCGCCGCGATGATGGGTGGTTGGTAATGACCACCCGCCAAACCCGCCGCACGGTCGGCAAACTCCGCACGATGACGAGACGCAAGGCGAGGAAGGAAAAGGCTGCGAGATGAACCCGCCGCGATTCAAGATTGGTACGACGTTCACCCTTCCCAACAAACGGAAGGGTGCGGGCCAATGGACTGTAGATGACGTGCTTCGAACTTACAACACCGCCAACGAGCTTGTGGATGTGCGGTACGTGTGCTCAAAGCCATACATCGGAAGCCATCGCCTCACCGATTACAGGGTTTGCGATACGACCATTGCAATGCACCTGGATCTAGGCCAAGAATAATTTGAAAACACACTTCCATTTACTAGGAATTCGAGTATAATGGGAGTGTTCCGAAAGGAATGGACAGAAGAACAATGAACACACTAGACACACCGATCAACCCACCTAGCGCCGAATATATCGGAGTTGCCGAGACCGCGAAACTTATTCGCGCCGCGCTAAAGAAAACGTTCCCAGGCCAGAAATTCAGCGTCGTCAGCGAATCCTATTCGGGGGGCGCATGCATCAACATCAATTACACCGGCGGCCCAGCAACTAGCGCCGTAAAAGCCATTACAAACGCTTACACCGGCGGCGGATTTGATGGAAGCATCGATATGGCGTATTGTCGGCACTCGTGGCTCGCGCC
>Ga0209499_1002637_pt1 | contig 11368 bp, 7 predicted proteins | sample C_130208_EF_Meta_FD_187306 | JGI IMG/M metagenome (GOLD analysis project Ga0209499, IMG submission 187306) | Freshwater microbial communities from Lake Croche, Canada to study carbon cycling - C_130208_EF_MetaG (SPAdes) (version 2) | ecosystem: Environmental > Aquatic > Freshwater > Lake | place...
TATTTTTATCTGGTGTTACATTTATGTCTACCTTAACTTCGGTTTTATTACTTGATTTATTATTTGATTTATTATTTGATTTATTATTTGATTTATTACTTGAATCTTTATTTGATTTCTTACTTGAATCTTTATTTGATTTCTTACTTGAATCTTTACTTGATTCTTTACTTGATTTCTTACTTGATTTTGACTTGGAAAAATATAAATTTATATAAAAATTATTATTATATACAACAATTTGACCTAGAGAATAAGATTTATTTTTATCAAATATACCATTAAAACTAGTAGTATATGACATATGATCTCTATCTTTTTTTGTCAAATATGTTACTTTATCAGCTACTTTGAAAGCAGAAGGAATCTTATCTGGATTTAAATATATTTCTGTAATTTTAACTTTAATAATTCCCCATCCTTTTTCTAATAATTCCTTAGCCAAATTTTTATTTTTTTTATTATATTTAGGTTCTTCTTGATAATTAGGTTTTTTTAATAAACTAATGAAATATTTATTTTTATTTCCAAATATCATATCACCAAATTGAAATTTTGCAAAAGAATTATATTCACGTAATTTAGCAACTACTTTAGTTGGGTAACGTATATCAGAAACAATTGAACCAATATTAATTTTAGAAGGTAATTTATATTCATATAAATCATCACTAGTAAAGACTATTTTTTTATCTAAATAATTCACTAATTGCCAAGAATGTTCCATTAAATTAAAATTTGGACGTTGTCCCAATGAATATTCTACAATTTTTAATAAACTATCTGCTTTATTACTTTTATTGTTTTTTACTATTTTATTAATAAAATATCCTGTTTTATCTTTTTCAGTATATTTTATTACATCCCCTATAAAGTATTTCATTTTATCATCATAATGTCCTTTTAATATTGGGCTTATATTTATTTTACCTACTGTAAAAGTTTGTCCTTTATAAATTAAAGCTGGAAATAATTTATTCATAAAAAATTGAAAATGATTATATTGTATTGGAACACACATTGTTACAGATTCTCCAAATGATACTCTTTTAGGAGATTTTGAACGTTTTTTATTACTTTTAGATGATTCTTGTTTACTTTTACTTTTCTTTTTATCTTTATTATCATCGTCATCGTCGTCATCATCATCGTCATCATCTTCATCATTTTTTTTACTCTTCTTAGAACCTTTCATTGATTTTTGTTTATTGGTTTTAGATGAATTTTGTTTGTTGGTTTTAGATGATTCTTGTTTAGATAAATTTTTTTTATCAGTTTTAGACGATTCTTGTTTATTGATTTTAGATGAATCTTGTTTAGACGAATCTTGTTTATTGGTTTTAGACGAATCTTGTTTATTGGTTTTAGACGAATCTTGTTTAGGCAAATCTTTTTTATCAGTTTTAGATGAATCTTTTTTATTGGTTTTAGATGAACCTTTTTTATTTTTTTTTTTAGATTTTTTCTTACTAGTTTTCTTTTTATCATCATCATCGTCGTCATCATCATCATCATCATCTTCGTCTTCTGAATTAACAAATAATTCTTTCATTTTTTTAGTTTTTGTTTTTAAATTAATTTTAACTATATTATCTAATGGAAATTTATCAGGAGTATTAGTTGCTAATGATATATATTTATTATTTGTTTTATAATAATTTTGTAATTTATTACAATTTATTAAATCTTTTAATAATAATTTTTCTATTCTTAATTTCATTTGATAACCTCCTTTTATTATTTTATTATCTTTTATACTTTTATTATTATCCGCTTGTGTTTGTTCCAAAATATTAAAATCTATTTTAACTTTCTTCCATTGTAATGGATTATTAGGTAATGTTTGAATAACAGGATTACCTCTAAATAAATTTAAATAATATGAATCTTTAAATTTTACAACATCACCTAATTTATATTTATTTTTAATATTAAAATCACCAGCTAAATTATATTTAAAATCATTTATGATAGTTGAACCTATTATAACTGTTTCTTTTAAACTTTCACCCATTACATAATTTGATTGTAAATTTGGATCAGCTTTTGATTCTGAATTTATAAATCGTTCATTGAAAAAATTATTATTAATCATATTAATCATATTAATCTTTTATAGATAATATTTTTAAATTTTTTTATAAATTAACTAGTTTCATATACTTTTAATACTCTTGCTGATGGGTCAATATATTCCGTTATTTCTTTACCATCAGCTCCCCATTTAGGTTGCCAATAATGTGGAATTACGCGTTGACGTTGTTCTCCAAACTTTTCACAGAATATTTTTCTATAATAATAAGCTTCCTTAGTCTTTGGTGTATTATAAGGATATTTTGTTGACGCTGATGATAATTCTTCATCGGTAACTTTATCATCAATATATTCCTGTATGATTTGAAACCAAGATTTTTTTGTTGACGATATTCCATCAGAAAATGCTTCCTTTTTCCTCCACAGTACCTCGTCTGGAATTGTATCGGTTCCAGCAAATGCTTCTCTCAACCACCATTTTTCCATTTTCTTATAAACGGGCATTCTCCAATCCGCTGGAATTTTCCAATAAGCTTCTATAAATTCAGGGTCAAGAAGAGGAACACGTCCCTCTAATCCCCATCTTGCTAAACAACGGTCACCGCGTTTACTGTCAAAATAATGAATCTTATCTACATATTCTTTAGCAGCCTTATGTAAATCAAGTCCAGATGGTGCAGACCAATTGAACAAATAAGAACTGCATAATTCATCTGGACCTTCTCCTACCAAAACAACTTTTGCTTCTGTTTTTGTACCAATATGTTTAGAAACAATATATTGACCAACTGAAGCTCTTACAGTAGTTGTATCCCAAGATTCAATTGTCCAAATTACATCTGTAATTGCTGATAATGCTTCTTCTTGTGTGAAGAATACCTCAGTATGATTACTTCCTATATGTTTAGCTACCTTTCTAGCAAAAATTAAATCAGTACCTTCACTCATACCACAACAAAAAGTGTTAATAGGAATACCCAACTCTTTTGCTGCTATTCCTGCAACTAAACTAGAATCAACACCACCAGATAATAGAAATGCAATAGGTCTATCAGCGTGTAGACGTCTTTTAACTGCTTCAATAACACTATTTCTTACATTAATTAATAAGTCTGATTCAATAGGTTCTAATGTTTGTTGAACATCATATACCCATTTAAAACAGTAAGATGATACATCTTCAATTAAACCCTCTGTACCAATAGTATATGTAACAATTGTACCAGGAGGAAACTCAAAAATTTCTCCATCGTATTTATTAGTTCCTTTAATTTCTGAAGAAAACATCATTGTTTTTGATGATTTGTTAGCTGGATGATAATAGAAAGGACGAATGCCAATTTGATCTCTTCCTACAATAACTTTTTGCAAAGCATTTAATTTATCAAATTCATACATCACAAAAGAAAACTCACCTTTAATTTTACGATCAAATAGTTTCAAGAAAGATTCAGGATATTTGATATATAATTCAGGGATTGTCATACAATCACTTGTTTTTGTTGATTTAAGGTCAAACTCTTCAATTAATTCCTTAAAATTATAGATTTCACCATTGCAAATAAATACAATCGTCTTATCTTCTTGTTTAAATACAAAAGGTTGATTACTTGTAAACGATGGGTCTACAATTGCTAAACGATGAAATCCAATCCAAACATTACTATGTACGTCGGAATCAAATGGACTAATACATTGTAAAGAGGAATAATCGGGACCTCTTTTCTTTACATTCCAGAAATCCTGAAATAATTGAGATAACACTTCTGAAGAAATGTTGTTTTTCCGACATAAATTTATGAAAGACCAAATACCACACATTGTATAAATAATAAAATAACTAATTAGTTTTTAATTCAATTTTTATATAAACTATATAAAAATTAACTTTTTGAACAATTCCAAAAATCTTTTGGTAAATTATCATCTGTGGGAAAAACAATTTCTCCATATGACCATTTTGATTTATCAATCTTATCTAATTCTCTTATCAAACGATTTACTTTATATTGCGGAAGTTCTGGATAATATTCTGTAATTATATTTTGAATATAATCATTAGTCATTGGAAAAAGACAATTATTAAAAGTCCAAAAATCTTTTGGTAAATTCCTTAGATTAGGAAATAATATTTCCCCTTCTACCCAATCTGATTTATCCATTATCTCATATTCTTTCATTAATCTATTCAATTTATATTCTGGCATTTTTGGATAATCTTTCTTCATCATCTCTCTAATAAATTCATTAGTCATAGGATAAGGAAATACAGTAAAATCATAATCTTCTTTTACTTTACTATTTTGTTTTAATATTAATGCTTCTAAATCTGATGCATTAATAAAAACTTCTTCCAAAGCTGAAACATTAATATGTAATTCATCCTTTTTTTGAATATTCTTTGACTTATGTTTACGTGTCATATCAAATAATGATTAATGTAAATGAAAATTATTCTCAATTTTTTTTTGAGTTAATAAATTAATTAATGACCAGCCCGTACAAACGGTCAATAGGATCACCACCAGTCTCAATAAGCTTCTTGAGAATATCTTCCCATCCATTATTCCAAGGAGCTACAGTCATAATCAGCTTCTTGGTAAATAGTATAAAATCTTCCTTCTTTTCATCACGAACCTCGAAGAAAGTCTTTGTAATTGTTATTATTTTTTCGTTAATAATCTGTCGAGTCTCGATAGAGTTCAACAACATCTTACAAATAATATCCTTATCCTTATCAGTAGGGTTTGTAAGATAATTATCAAAACGAGATAGAGCACCCTTATTCTTCTTGATTGCATTGTAAGAAGGTGTTGTGTTCCCAATCTCATTTGAAAGCAATAAAAAAGATTCCTTTAGCAAGTTTTCAAGGTTGGGCTTCATATTATCAAAGTACTCAATCAATCCCTTAACAATAGGGTAATGAATGTGAGAAGCTACAGGTAGACTACGCAAATAAGGAATATACCGCTCACGAACCTTATGACACTTGTAGTACATATTTGTCTTAATCTTTGCATAATCATAAGTTCCATCTTCCAATGGTGTTAGAATAACAAATCCCTCAGGATGAACTAGATTAGAATCCATATCACCAATAATAAAATTAGACAAGAAATCTTCCTTAGAAATCTCACCACAAACCATCTTGTCAAGCTTATTCATAATATCAAATACCTCCTTGGTACTATGCACTAGCTTTGCAAAAGGTTGCTTGAACACCTTCTTAGGAAGGTCAAAGTGAGGAAAATAATGATTGTTATGAAGCATACCAAGGAGATTCATACCATTCTCATTATAACTTACGGCAAGCTCTGTGTGAAGGTGGCCAGTATAAGTAGTACGATTCTTACAATATGCTTCAAAAGTTAGGGTGATATAACCATGAGGATTAAACTTTGAATTATCCTTAAACATAGTTACAAGTTCACCATAGTAATCCATAACCAAACTAACAAAATATGGAATTGCCTCATCCCAATTCTGGTAGCAAGGAATCAAAGGCTGAAGAGCTGTCTGAAAATAGTCCTGCATATCAAAACCCATTAGAAGAGTTCCCTTTGAAGAAACAGTAATAATAGGTGCTGCATTGTCTCGACAGTAATAATATAGCTTCTTTGCAAACTCGTCACCATACTGTTCAATAGTCTCACACATAATAGCATACTGAGGACTCTGTGGGGGATAAATGTTAATCATTGCAAGACTACCATCAACCTTTGCAGTAATCCAAGTATCAAGAGGATTAGTTCCACTGAACTTCTTCATTAGCATTTGCTGAACATCATCCAAGTGCTCATATGACTTTGTATCAAGGTCCGAAGTCTCTGACACATCATTTTCAGTGTGTGCAATAGTTAAGATTTCAATACCGCGACTCAGACCACTCTTCATCTCAATAATAGTTGGACCACTGATATCGTAAAAACGTCCACGAGCTTCACGAGCCCACTTTGGACGCCAAATCTGGTTAATACCATCTACATACTGGATTCCAATAATATTTGGATTACTTGACGAATTCTTCAAAACACGATAATCGTAGGTCTCGAGGAAAATATTAATAACTTGCCTCTCACGAAGCAAATGTAGTAGGTCAACTAAAGTCATATTCATTGTTTCTTCAATTGATGGCATACGAGGAAACAACGTAACACCACAATTATAAATATCAGTAATCTTATTACAAAGATGACTAATAATATGTTCCTTAATACCTGTCCATCCAACTGAAATAGAAAGATGTGCCTGGTAAGGGAGCTGACCTGTCATATCTGACTTTTCAGTACAAGAAATCAGATTATTCCAGTTAATACCCTCACGGAGTGGAGTATAAATATCAATATTACCATGAGCCTTTAGCTGAGTATCAAGATCCATACCAAGACGGTTCTCAGTTTCAGAAACAGTAACTTCAATATTACGATGCAACCAGAAATTAATCTTGTATGCTGAAAGAGCAATGTCTGGAATTACAGTAGTAACAGCCTTATCGAACATTGTAATCATTGAATCAGTGATTACAATCTTTCCAGAATGCAAACCAACCAGAACACCATTAAAAATGTCCTTGTTAATAAGTGATGCCCACTTCTTATCTGAAGCAATATATGCATCATAAGCTGCAGTGTAAATGTTAGGTGTAATCTCCTCCATAGTTATCGGAGGAAGACGCATTTCATGTCGTGAACGATTCACCATGAAAAAATCACGATTCAGGTATACAGCCTTGTCACCAAAATAATTCTTCAACTTGTTTGCAAAAGTTGTCTTACCATCGGCAGAGCCACCCTGAACTTGAATCAAGATTCCCTTCGTCTTATTTGTTGACGAGATGTAATCACTGATATCCATATCCTGCATCAAACAGTTAACGAAATTCTCTTCAGAAGAATCAAGTTCATCAAGTATAGTTTGAATAGGAGTACCATCGGGATAGGGAACAAGTCCAAGTTGATCACCACGACGAAGAGGAATCAACATACTCTTCACCGAAGAAGGAAGAATATTTAGAGAAAACTTATGATCATCTGTCTTCTGACTAGGAAAATAACCACACATATGCACATCAGCACAAGTAGAAATGTCACCCCAATCTGAAGAAGTCATACCGAGCTTATCTTCAATCTCAGAGGACCAAAAGTTTTCAATCATTGCACCACCATTCAAACCGTGGCCCTTAAAGGCAACATACTTACCCATAAAAGTCATCGTACCAGGCTTACCGATATCGTGAAGAAGCCCTGTCAAAAATGCCTTGATACAATCGTGTTCATTGTAACCAATATTCTTAGCATGAGAATAAGAAATATTACCAACACTCAAAAGATGGTCGTAAAGACTCTCTGAATGGGGACAAATCTTGTTCCCCTCAGTATGCCAATGCTTAGAATTAATATGATCAAAAATAGTTTGCCAAGTACAAGAAATGGTCTTTTGTGTATTTTCCTTAATAATAAGGATTTGGGGAATTGTGATTCCTAGAAGAATATCAAAATATTGTGTTGTTTGAGACATACTTAGAATTATGATACAGTAAACCAAATTATATTCAATTTTTTTATTTTCAAATAAAGAAATTGAATATAATAAATATTATGTTTTAAGGAAATCTATTATAATAATATAATGCATCCAAAAGACATTGTTTTTAGGTATTGTAAATTTCAACATATCAAACAGATTGGATATAATCTAAAAAAAGATATTTTGAAAGAATTAAGTCTTTTTTTAAGAAATAACACAAATAAAGATTTAATTGAAAAACTCTTTTCAAAAAAAATATCCTATAATAACATTTTCTTTTTTGAAGAAATAGGATTTAAAATTACATTTAAATATATAGAAGAAAGCGACTCGTATCAACTCATTTTAAAAAATAGTATTGATATGCCACCAATAAATATTAAAAAACAAACATATTTTCATTATAAATTTGTTAATCAATTAATGACTATAAATAAAAAACATAAATTTCTTAATAAATTATTTGATGAATTAGGATTTTTAGACGAATCTATATTTAAAATTGAATATACATATGAACCATATTTTAAAATGAATAATAAAATATATATAAATGATAATGAATATATATCTATTGAACTTTTTGAAAAAAATAAAATAGATAAATATACTGGAATATTATCAGAAAAATTAAGAATGGCAAATGAATTAATTTTTAATAAAGAAGATAAATGTCAAAGATTTTATGTTTATTGGGAACATTTATTAATGGATGAAAAATATTTTGAAAATTATGTTAACAATATTGCAACTTTTATTGAAGATTTAACTGAATCACATCTAGAATATTTTAATAAAAAATTCAATCGTAATATGAAAGATTATGCGAATGCTATAATTTATAATAATTCTTTTTTACTTGAAGATTTAAATAAATTAATTGAATGGAAAGATGAAGATTCTCAATCTAGATTTTATATTTATTTCAAAAGAAGTTTAACTGATATAGGACAAATTGATAAATTTCAAGAAGGGATATTATCTTTATCGGAATTAAATTATTATATTAAAAAATTGGATACAAATTATGTAAAAAATGAAAGTGTTTTAGAATATTGGAGTAATATAAATTTTAATATATTAAATGAATATAAAAATTCATATATTGATTTTATTAATAAAAGAGACTTAATTAAAGAAAATCCAATTTATGGATTAGATTGAATGATTACTTCTATTTCTTTATCATCAATAATTTCTTCTTTCTTAATCGTAAAATAATTACCCAATAATATAAAACAAATTACATAAATAATATTATTATAATTATCACTATTTAATATTATACTAATAATTAAAGATGAAAATCTTTTAGTTAAATCTATATAATTAATAACAATATTATTATTATTGGATTGTTTTATAATATTCACTGTTATTAAATAATAAAAATTTTCTGCTATTGATAATAAAAAAATAATTACTAAAAAATAAGAAATTGAATATATTTCTATTTTTGATGAATATATTAACGGTACTGATAAATTTAAAATACCAGAAATTGTTTTTGACCAATAATAATTCATATCTATTTTGACGTATCTTTCTATAAAATAATTACTAGACCAATAAAATACACCCCCAAATGAAAAAATAATTAAATTCACATAATTTATTAAAGATAATACGATTAAAAAAGATAAACCAATGAATATACAAAAAAATCCAAAATATTTTAAAAATATTGAATTATTTGAACAAGTATTTTTTTTATGATTATAAAATGTCATACTAATAATTAAAGTAAATAAAGTTGTTAATGGTATATAATTACTAAAACTATAATTTTTAAAATTTGTTGAAATACTAATTAAATTTACAAAATCTAAAAATCCATTAAATAAATTATTCCAAGTAGGACTTTCAAATTCTAAAATATTTTTATTAGATATTATTTTATGAAGAAAGAAAGGTAAAAAACTTCCAAAAACAAAACTAGTGTATACATAATTATTATTTTTAAAATAAAAAATTAATACTTTAATCAAAAAAACTTCAAACATTAAATCTAAAAAATATAAACTGGTAATGTATTTGTAACCGAAGGTGTATAGGTCAAAATGACTATAACCGAAGGTGTATAGATCAAAATGATTTTTATCTGAAGGACTAATAAAAAATTTATATATATTCATAAAGTATATATGTGTAAAAGTAAATATGAATTTATTTTTAAACGGATATTATTTTATTTATGTTTAAGTGTTTCAATTACAATAGCTTTTATATGATTAGGATCAACAGAAATATAATCAAATATTATATAATTCAAAAATATATATTCAGTAAATGCAATAGCTAATAATAAAAATAAATTAGTAATTAACAATTCACTGAAATCTAAGTTATATTTTTTACAAATAAAATAACTAACAGCTATACATACAACAAATAAAGTACCAATTACTTTACCAGCTTTTGTTAATAATTTTTTATTTTGGTCGGCAGCATCTTTATCTGCACCTTTCATATCAGGTAATTGAAAATTATTTAAATTATCATATGCTTGTTGATTTATTTTACCAGGTAATAATGGAATAACTGAATCTCCAATACTATCTACTAAATAATTAACATTTTTAACAACAATCTTTCTTTCAACATTTTTTGCATAAGTAAAGAAAAATATACCTATAAAAGTTGTTACTAGAGCTATAGATAAAATTACATTTACTGCTAATTTAGGTACACTGGGAACAGTTTCTGCTATTAATTCTTTTGATGGGAATCCTCTTAAAAGTTCAGATATTTGTGACATTTTATGTTTATATAATTAAAACTACAAAAAATAATTTAATTTTAAATATAAATTTTTTTTATAATTACTATTATATATGTTTAATCCAACAACTTTTGTATTAAAAGAAGCAAAACAAAGAATAACCGATATAGATTTTAATGTTAACTTATTTATGCATTTTATTTTATTACTTTCTTTTTTAACAATATTATTTATTTATTTAATTAGTAAATTATCATCTGATGCATTTAATGGCGAAGTTGGTCATCTCTTAAAAGAAATAATGGAAAAAAATACTGAAACAATGAAAAAAGATCCATCTTTTGAATATACTTCTAAATTATTACCACTTGATAAATTACATAAAATGTTTAAAAAACAAGAACCTACTGTAAGAACACACAATGATGATCTAATTCGTTTAATTGTAATTATTAATACTTTGTTATGGATATTTTTCATTGTTTTAATATTAGTATTAAAATATAATTGTGATTCTCATTTAAATATAAAAGAAATCATTTTTGAAAACTTTGTTTTATTCACTTTAGTTGGTTTTGTTGAATATTTATTTTTTACTAGAATTGCTGTAAAATTTATACCTGTAGAACCATCCTTTATTTCTAAACAATTTGTTGATGCATTAAAAAATAAATTTAAATCAAATATGACTACAGATTCAACTACAGATGATTTACAAGGACAAGTATATGCTCAATTACCTAAAGAACTCAAATCACAAATACCTAAAAATATACCTACACAAATACCTAAAGAACTCCAATCACAAATACCTAAAGATCTCCAAACACTATTACCTAAAGAACTCAAATCACAAATATCTCAAGATATCCCCTCAAATTTTTATTCTCCAATTACCTAATGTGAATGAAGAGTTTTTACAATAAATTAATAAAAAAATTGAAAATTTTATTATTAATCAGTTATAATGTAATATTATGCCTATTAGCAAGTCAAATCATACATTTTGCAACACTAATCCTACATTTAATGTTAATAATGTAGATGATCCAATTTCTGTCGAGTGGACAGATATACCTAAAAAAA
>Ga0209499_1002643_pt1 | contig 11346 bp, 10 predicted proteins | sample C_130208_EF_Meta_FD_187306 | JGI IMG/M metagenome (GOLD analysis project Ga0209499, IMG submission 187306) | Freshwater microbial communities from Lake Croche, Canada to study carbon cycling - C_130208_EF_MetaG (SPAdes) (version 2) | ecosystem: Environmental > Aquatic > Freshwater > Lake...
ACGCTGGTCCACTCGGTCTAATCCCCAAGACGGGGTTGGAGACTGTGTATTCGAAATGCCCAAAGTTGAAACGGTTGCATCAGCTTCAACAAATAAAACATTTGGGATGTTACGAATCAGAGGAACACGTTCGACTGGTAATTCTGCAACGAATCCATCTAGGGCGTATTTAAACTTCAGTCTAATTTTGCCTCCAAGATCGTTAACCTTAGATTCGATTGAACCTTGCGCACTTGGGCCAAATGAGATGATGTACTTTGCGGTTGGACCTAGATCGAATGCCTCAGAAGATGCTTGAGTTGCAGTAAGTGCGACGGATGAAAGCAATGCGACAGCAGCCAGATAGCGGCGCTTTCTCGATTTTGGAGAAGAGAATGCCGAGCTAAATCTCGGTTTTAATCGCATATGTCTACTCCTTGGCAAGCACTGCCTGAAGTATAGTAAAGAGTTGCTTATCAGCAACTACTTTGCTCGATTATCAACTCTGAAGCCGAGTGAAGAGATGATTAACACCTGGGGCGGCGATTCGATCCCCCAGAACCTAATAATTTATGTGAATTTGAGTTCGTAGGCCTAGTGAACCGAAGGTTTTACGTTTTCCAATTGCATCTCTCTAAATCTGAGCAGCGTGAATTTCGCTTGATTACTTATGGCTTCATCTGCTGATTTCGAAGCCTCGGTCAATGGTTCAACAATGCACTCCCCTAGAGCGCAAAGAAATCTGGTTAACCCAAATTGAATATCTGAATTGCCTCTGCCAAGTTGAGTGATCAACTTCTTAACAAGGTCAGGTTTATGTTCGTCAGGAGCTAAAACAGAGGCAACTCGCCAGGCTGTTGATGCGATGAAATCATCTGAGTCAAAGAGCATTTCATCAGTGATTAATGGGAAATTGGTCTGATCCCCGATTTTTGAAAGCGTGTGAATTGCTTGACCTTTAGCTTGAGGATTAGAAGATTGCAATTCATTTTCTAGTCGCTCAACTACTTTCGTAACATCATGTCTCATTAGCGCCCATGACAACGTATCTCTAACAAAGAAGTCGGGCTCATGCGTGCATTGATCAATCAGGATCTCTATATATTCTTCTTCTGGATAAGTTCCAGCATCTAACGCAGCCTTTAAGCGCACAGACTGATCCGGTGAGGCAAGCAGAGTTTTTAAAGTCGCCATGCGAAAACGTTAGCAGGTGAAAGTGCAGATATTAGTACTCGAGTTCCTAGCAATAGACTTGGTGCTTTGAATAAGCGCTTAATCGTTTTGCGGGAAACCTAAATTAATTCCACCATGGCTAGGGTCTAGCCAGCGGCTAGTAATAACTTTGCCGCGGGTAAAAAAGTGAACGCCTTCAGTGCCATGGGCATGTGAATCACCAAATAATGAGTTCTTCCAGCCACCGAATGAGTAGTAAGCCATTGGTACTGGGATCGGCACGTTGATACCAACCATGCCAACTTCAACTTCATTTTGGAATCTGCGAGCAGCGCCACCATCGTTAGTAAAGATCGCAGTGCCATTGCCGTACTCATGGCTATTAACCAGGGCTAGTGCTTCGTCATAAGTATTGACGCGCAGAATGCTTAACACTGGGCCGAAGATTTCATCGGTATAGACCGACATTTTTGGTGTGACGTTATCAAGCAGCGTTGGCCCAAGGAAAAAGCCATCGCCGTCAACTTTTAGATCGCGGCCATCAACGACAAGTGTTGCACCAGACTTAGCCCCCGCTTCAATATAGGAAGCAACTTTGTCGCGGTGAACTGCGCTAACAAGTGGGCCCATGTCAGAGCCTTGGGTGCCATCACCAGTTTTAATGTTTGCCATGCGCGATTTAATTCGTGCAACAAGCGCACTCGCGATTGGTTCAACAGCGACAATTGCTGAAATTGCCATGCAACGTTCGCCGGCTGAACCAAAGCCAGCGTTAATCGCGGCATCTGCAGCCAACTCTAAATCGGCATCAGGTAGAACGACCATGTGATTTTTTGCGCCACCAAGTGCTTGCACACGCTTGCCAGATTTTGTCCCAGTTTCATAGACATAGCACGCAATAGGTGTAGAGCCAACAAATGAAATTGATTTTATTCCTTTGTGTACTAGCAGGGCATCGACAACTTCTTTATCACCATGGACAACGTTAAATACGCCATCAGGCAAGCCGGCATCTTTCCAAAGTCGAGCCATGAACATCGCCGCACTTGGATCTTTTTCAGAAGGCTTAACAATTACCGTGTTACCGCATGCGATAGCTACTGGGAAGAACCACATTGGAACCATGGCCGGAAAGTTAAACGGCGAAATGATGGCAATTGGGCCAAGTGCTTGGCGAATCGAATAAACATCAACACCAGTTGAAACTTCTTCGGAGTATCCGCCCTTTAATAGATGTGGGATTCCGCAAGCAAATTCAACAACTTCAAGACCACGCGTGACTTCACCAGCAGCATCGCTTAACACTTTGCCGTGTTCTTCTGTAATAAGAGAAGCAATCTTTTCCTTGTTTTGAAGCACTAACTCGCGGAAAGCAAATAAAACTTGGGATCTCTTGGTCAGTGAACTATGGCGCCATTCTGCGAAAGCATTTGTTGCAGCATCTACAGCAGAATCAACGGTTGCGGCGTTACCAAATGCGACAGTCTTTGAGACTTTGCCAGTGGCCGGGTTGTAAACATCGCCACTTCGCTCTGGTTTTGAAGTATCTAACGCGCCATTGATCCAATGCGTAATCTGATTCATAGTCACAATCTACTTGAGAGCATTAAGATGGCGCTACCTACTAACTAAAAGGCCAAAGTTATGACGACTCCGATTAATGATCCTGAAAAGCAAGCTGCCGTTAGTGCAGCAGACCGTCAATATGTCTTTCATTCTTGGTCGGCACAAGGCGCAATTAGCCCAATGCCTATTGCCAGTGGTTCGGGTTCCAGGTTTTGGGATCACGCCGGCAAGGTTTATTTAGATTTTTCTTCGCAACTTGTCTTTACCAATATCGGCCATCAACACCCAAAGGTCATAAAAGCAATTCAGGCCCAGGCCGAAGTTTTGACAACTATTGCGCCACAACATGCCAATGAGGCTCGTAACGAAGCTGCCCAGCGAATTGTTGAACTAGCCGGATCTAATTTTGCAAAAGTTTTCTTCACTAATGCCGGCGCTGATGCGGTTGAGAATGCAATTCGTATGGCTCGTATGCATACTCATAAACACAAAGTGCTTTCAACTTATCGCTCGTATCACGGCAATACCGGCGCTGCGATAAATGCCACTGGTGATCCCCGTAGATTCCCAAATGAGTTTGCATTTGGCCATGTGCACTTTTGGGGACCATATCTATACCGAACTGCGTTCTGGGCGAAAGATGAAGCCGAAGAATGTAAGCGTGCGTTGGAACATCTAGAACAAACAATTATTTTTGAAGGCCCAAACACCATCGCTGCGGTATTGCTCGAATCAATCCCAGGTACCGCGGGTGTCTTGATCCCACCTAATGGTTATCTCGAAGGTGTTCGCGCGTTATGCGATAAATACAATATTTTATGGATCGCTGATGAAGTTATGTCGGGCTTTGGTCGCACCGGTAAATGGTTTGCCTACCAACACAGTGCAGTTGTGCCAGATCTGATCACCTTTGCTAAAGGCGTTACCTCGGGTTATATCCAGCTTGGTGGCGTAGTAATTAGTGAACCAGTTTCAAAGACATTTGATGAGCGAGTATTTGCTGGTGGCCTGACCTACATGGGTCATCCACTGGCATGTGCGACAGCGGTTGCAACTATCGATGTCATGAAAGAAGAAAAGATGTTAGAAAACGCCACCATGATTGGTGAAAAAGTTTTGGGGCCAGGGCTACTTGAATTAGCTAAGAAACATAAGGTGATTGGCGATATTCGCGGCGCTGGCGTTTTCTGGGGAGTTGACTTAGTAAGTGACCGCGAAACCCATGAGCCGCTTGCGCCATATGGTGCTTCAAGTGCTGCAATGAATGAATTAGTGGCGGCTTGTAAGAAGAATGGCTTGATGCCATTTAATAACTTTAACCGTATTCATTTGTGCCCACCGTGCAATATCTCAGTTGAAGACGCGCAACTTGGTCTTGAAATTCTAGATAAATCTTTGACCGAGATCGCCAAGTACTATCTGGGTGCGTAGTCTAGAAAGATTTGAACAAAAGAAAAAGGGCTGAGACGTCTTGTCTCAGCCCTTTTCCTTTTGTTAATTAATTTATACTTCTTCTTCATATAAATCGTGTGAAACAAGATCAGCAATTACATCATGCTGATATTTTTTCCACCATTCGGCAATCTCGTCATTGCTGGCGAGCGCTTCATTAATTGCACCATTATCGGCCAAGCCTTTAAAGTGCTGGATTGCAACGAGATGTCCGACATCCTTGCCAGCAGATCCACCTAAAATTTCGAATGAGCTAACTCCAGCTTTGAGGCATATGTCTTTGAACTCATTCATACGCTTTAGGACTTCAGTTCTTTTGCCAGCATGAGGTTTCCAGATTGTTATTTCAACCGCTTTTGCCATTTTTACCCCTTTTTATTTTTCTCCGAACTGGAAAATTTGGATTTTTAATTAAGCGTGCTCTCCACCTGTGTGAGCGAAGGTCTTATTGGTGATCTGCCACTTTCCGTCAAGGACAGAGAGAGTGAAGTAATCAGTAAATGAAAGAGTTCCCCAGAAACCTGTCTCCTTGATTGTTGCCATTGCAACTGTTCCATCGATCTGGATATCTGTGATTGCTGCTGTCATATTTCCAGCATCGCCTGGAGATTCAACCATCAAGGCTACAAAGCCAGCCTTATCAACGTCATAGTCAACGCCGCCCATGGTGCCAAACCAACGAGCACTCGCATGGAATGCTTCGTTTAGCTTATCTGCATTACCTTTACCGGCGCCTTCAATATAAAGATTAAGTAATCTGGTTACTTCGTCTAGATCTTTGCTCATGTTCTCTCCCATGCCTATTTAGAAGTTCTTTCTAAACGAACTTTCAAATAACACTAGCCAACTTTGAAGCGAGACAAAAGAGTTTTTTAGTAAAAAATATGTGAATAACGATTGGGCACTTTTTGTACTAAATGTCTTAATTAAGTAATTTGTGGATTCTTTTTAGATCATTTCAGCGCTGAAATTTGAAACTGCATCGCGCCAAATCTTATAGAGCGACTTTGCTGCGCTTTGGGTCGACACCATTATTCCACCAGTCTCAGGGAAAAGATTTACTGTACCAGTTTCATCCCAGACCGCTCCCCCAGCTTCATGAACTATTAAGGCGGCAGCAAGATGATCGATCGGACTGTACTGACCAATAATTGAACCAACTCCGCGTTGAGCTGCAACACCAACTAAAGTCAAAGTGCCAGAACCCATAATGCGCATAGTGCAATAGTTTTCGGCTAGTAAATCCAATAGTTCTAACATGCCAGGCCATGGTCGATGTGCAGCTAATTCAGTTGAGACTATTCGACTGCTTAGTGGATTAGCTACATCGTCTTGATCTTCAACTCTGATCTCGCGACCATTCAATTTTGCACCATGTCTGGCCATTGCCTCAAATAGTGAATTACGCCAAGGGTCAATTACTACCGCAACTAATGGCGTGCGATTAAATGCGAGTGCCAACGAAAATGAACTCCAGGGCATGCGATTGGCAAAGTTCGTAGTTCCATCGACTGGATCTAAATACCACGATGGCTTATTGCTAATAAATTGACCACCCATTTCTTCACCCACAAAGTTATGGTTTGGGAAATTGGCAGCGATAACTTCGCGCACATGTATTTCAATCATTAAATCAACCTGAGTGACGATATCGGCGGGATTTACTTTAATATTCATCGCGCCTGGGTCCATTGAACTTGCGACCAGGATTGCCCATTTACCTAAATCACGAGCCACGATCATGGCCCGATCAAGGTTTATTTCTTCAATTGAATCACCATCTAAGAGATCTAGTGGCAAGGATGATTCTGCTAAAAGTTTTTGCAAAGTGGATAATTGATTTGTCGTAATTGAGTCAACCCCAACTGCAATAGCCCAGCGCATTGTGGCTTCGTCATCGACTGTCCAGACCGCAACTTTCAAACCCATGTTGTGAAACTCTGCTATGCGAGCACGGTTTACAAAGGAGTAATGCAGGTTAATGAATTCTGGTGCCATCTCGGTGATTAACTCTTGTGTAGGCAGCCCTAATTCATTCCACGGTAGCCAAATTCTCGCTTCCTTTGATAGAGCTCGAATTTGCTTCATGCCATCTAGGTTTCCACACCAGTAAATTTGATTTGGATCTAGTGGCCCATTTGCAGTTACTTGGTAGGCCAGCTGGGCCGGATCTGATTCCTCCATGTCAATCATTAAAATCGAACTACTACCAACAAAAAGTGACAAGACATCACTTAGCAGCGGAATTCGATCATCTCCCTCGCCGAGGGTCGAGATAAAATTCCACTCACGCTGATCTACTGGGGCAGATACTCCCCAAAGACGCTCAAGCGTTGAGTCATGAATAACAACTACTTCTTGATCTTTTGTTATGCGTACATCGATTTCAATAATCTGCGCACCGGCATCGATTGCGGACTTGATCGCAACCAAAGTGTTTTCACGCAAACGACTTGAATCGCCACGATGTGCACAAGCCAGTGTCATGGCTGAGACGTTAGGCAACTTTAACTAACTTGCCATCTTTGTAAATCAGAGCTTTTGAAATTCTGACGAACCCCGTAGCGCCAACTTGAGGAATCTCTGAAGACATAAATGAGCGAATCTTGTGGCCGTTGCTGTTTAAGTAAACTTCGAAGAAGTGACCACGTGGCACAACTAGGTCAACAGTTGCTGCATGGCTGCCCGGTACTTGATGTGCCGAGAAATAAACATCTTCTGGACGAATGCCAACAACATTGCTACCGGTTTGAATCTGACCGTCAGCAAAATCACCATCGAAGCGATTTAAGCTGCCAATGAAATTGGCGACATATTCGGTTGCGGGCTCGTCATAAAGAGCTTGTGGTGTGCTGAATTGTTCAATTCGGCCATCGTTCATAACGGCAATTCGGTCGGAGATTGAAAGTGCTTCGTCTTGATCGTGGGTAACAATTACCGTGGTGATGCCTAAGCGACGTTGTAGGTCTCTAATATCTTCGCGTACTTTAACTCGCAATTTGGCATCTAAATTACTTAGCGGTTCATCGAGCAAGAGAATGTCTGGCTCTTGAACCAGTGCGCGTGCCAAGGCCACACGCTGCTGTTCGCCACCGGAAATCTGACTTGGGCGAGAATCTTTATGATGCATCAAATTGACCAGGTCGAGTGCATCGTGAACTCGCTTTTCAATCTCACTCTTTGCCAGCTTACGAATTTTTAATGGGTAGGCCACATTCTTAAAGACGCTCATGTGTGGCCAAAGTGCATAGTTCTGAAAAACCATTGCACTCGGGCGTTTGTCTGGGCCAAGTGTTGTTACATCTTTACCGGCAAGAATAACTTTTCCTGCTTCCGGAATTAAGAACCCAGCGATCATTCGTAGCGTCGTTGTTTTACCGCAACCTGATGGGCCAAGTAATGAAACCATCTCGCCCTTTTTTACAATGAGGTCAAGATTTTCAATGATGGTGCGGCCACCGAGAACCTTGTTTAGACGAATTAGTTCTAGCCCAACGTTATCTGTCGCAGTTGACATTACTTAACCTCTTTTTCGATTAATCATTTGATTTGGAAACCTTCTGCTAGTTGTCCGCCAACAATTTGCTTTCTTGCCAGCGAAATAAGGATTACTGATGGGATTGCCAGCAGTAACGAGAACACTGCGGAAATTTGAACTGGGTAATTCAAGACCAGCGCATACATTTTGGTGGGCATCGTATAAATTGTCGGAACGCCAACTAAATAAGTGCCTTGAGCTTCATCGAAAGCCGACAAGAAAGACATAACTAAAGCAACCAGAATTCCAGGCATCGCCAGGCGAAGTGTTATGTCCCGGAAGACGCGTAACTTTGAAGCACCAGCATCACGGGCCGCATCTTCAAGATTTCGAGGTACGGCGCTAAATGAAGCCGCTGGAATCCAGGTCATGAAAATAACAGTTCCGAGGACTTGGATGATTATTACGCCAAGCACTGTGCCCATTAAATTTAATGTGTAGAAAAGTGTGGCAATTGTGGCGAACAAGCCGATCTTAGGAAATGCGTTGGCCGCAAAAATTCCAATTAAAAAGGTTTTGCGTCCAAAAAACTCGTATCTTGAAAATGCGTAAGCAGCTGGCAAACAGATAATCGCCGAGATAATTACCACGATCGGACTGATGATCAGTGAGTTTTTGATCGCCTCTAAGAGTGACCCATCGTTGGCGATTACACGCCACCATTGGAGAGTAAATCCGTCTGGAAGAAGATTCGGGAAAGTCCACCCGGTTACAAAAGCTCTGATTGCTAGCCAAAATAGTGGACCCAAGATAAATAGACCCATAAACCCAATAAATAGAGTTAAGAAAATTCTAATTAACCACGAATCAGCTTGTAAATTTAGTTTAGTACCGCTGCGACTCATTAAATGCGCCCACTTTGCTTAGCACTTCGGATATTTGCCCAGATATAGAAGAAGCCGATGCCTGACGCTGCCGCGAAGATTACAAAAGCCATAACGATTGAATGTTGTGGGCGGTTATATGGACCAAAGAAATTGGAAATTTCAACACCAAGCATGGTTGGTTGATTAGCACCCAAGAAATATGGAATTGTGAAGGATCCCATTATTCCAATGGCAGTAAAAGTTGTTGCAATAATTATTGGCACAAAAGCTAGTGGAACCATGATGGTGGCAACAATGCGCATAAACCCGGCACCTGCATCTTGAGCTGTTTCAATTAAGGCATCTGGAACCGACTGTAATCCAGATGAAATCATCAGAATGGCAAATGGCAATGAGGTCCAAATAACCCCAATTGTCACAGCGTTATTGGTCATAGTCAAAGTTGGAAAAGTTATTCCGACATGATTGAAGATGGTCTTAAAGAAACCCGTTCCATCATAAAAAGTTCTTAGTGCAAAAGCCGAAATCACAACTGGTACAAATAGAGGCACCAGTGAAAGTGCAACTAAAATTGAAGCTAGCCGTCCACCAATAATTCGTTGATAGATTGCCATGCCAAGAGCCATAAAAATTACTAGCGTTGTAGCCACGACCGTTATTTCAAGAGTCGCTTTTAAATCTCCGGGAAAACGTGAGTCTGTGAAAATGCTCTTGTAAGCATCAAAAGTTCCCCACCAATGGTTCTTGGGATAAATCTCTTGTCCGATTAAAGCGACAATACGATTCGGACCACTAATAAAACCAAGACTAAAAGCAAGTGCCAGCAAGATTGGTAAGCCGATAAAAGTTAAGATCACTAAAACTGGTGGTAAAGCCATGAAAAAACCAAGCAGAGAAAGCCTTGCGGTCTTTTTGACCGCAAGGCTTTCTACAACCATGACTTCTTTAATTTGAGTCATTGAGTTTTTTACTTGATTACTTTCCTGGAACTTCGTTAGCCCAAGCAGCCTTCATATCATTACCGTTGGCTGAGTAATAACCCGGACGCAATGTAGTGATATCGATGCTAGAAACATTTGCAGCAACAGTGGCTTCTAGCTTTGAAGTAGGAATTACAGGAAGACCATTCATGTTTCCTGCAACAATTAGGCTTTGAGCAGCTGGTGAAAGAACCCAGTTGACCAATGTACGAGCGGCTGAACGGTTGTTGGCAGAAGCTGGAATTGATAGGAATGCTGGGCCGCCATTTAGTGATGGACCAGTGATGCTGTAGTACTTGATGTCCTTAGGCATGGTTCCAGCCTTGAGTGCTGACGCAATCTGATCTGACCAAACTGGCGCCAAGTCAACTAATCCCTTTGCAAGAAGATCAAGTGTTCCGGCATTGTTTGTTGGGTAAGTTCCATTTTGACCATATGTGTACTTGTTAAGTCCACGAAGAACTTCCCAGCCCTTTGCCCATTTTGCTTGAGTTTCCTTATCAGCAGCTGTCTGCAACTTCAGAGTATCTGCAGCTGTCATTTGGCTATCAAGAACAGTAGTTACGAATGATGCACCTGAACCGCCACCTGAAGGTGCGTTGTAGGTGAACTTTCCTGGGTTAGCTTTGATCCAGGCAAGAACTTCTGTGAGTGTCTTAGGAAGAACCTTTACATTCTTTGAGTTGTAAGCCATCAAAACTGTAGAGGCACGGTATGGAATTGCACCCTTGCCATTTGCGATGAGGACCTTTGGTACATTCTTCAAGTTTGGAATCAAGCTGGTGTATGACAATGGGAATAGTAAGCCGGCTCCACCTAGAGCTGTTGAAATTCCGCCATCAATTAGATCGATGCCTGTGTCACGCTTTGTTGCTACAGCGGCTGTGATTTTTGCAAGAGTCTGTGCGTCATTTGCACCATTGCGATCGAAAGTTACATTTACATCATATTGAGGAAAATCCTTGGTAAATGCTGGAATTAAAGTCTTGACCCAAAGGTCTTGAATATTTGTATCTGCTGAGATGTAAAGACGAATTGTTGTGCTAGCGGCTTGGCTGCTTGGAACGCCTACACCTAAACTTAGAGAAGCAATAGTTGTCAACGCTAGGGCGCTAACTAACTTTCGCTTAAAAATATTCTTTAACAATTTGAAGCCTCCGTTTAAACTAGGTTGACAGTTGACCCAATGGAATCAGGTGAGGAAACAGTAAGGTTTCGTGGGTTAACAGATCACGACGGATCTACGCTTATTAGATGACATTTAAGTAAATTTCGCTGAGACACAGAAGTGCGGATGCCCCTACTCGCAGCTAACGCAGAGGCCAGATTTATCTATTGCTTGTTGGTTAACTGATGGTTAAATAATTAGGTGAGTTTCCCAATAAAGTAATTTGATAACTCACGTGCTGGATCGGCCTGATTTTCGTGCCGCCCCAAGAAATCTGCGGTTGCATCTCGCCCACAGAGCGAGCGAATAATCGCAGCTCCACCCGGATGTAATACGGCCCATTTTGTTAAGTCGTAGACACCACCACTTACAACAGCCCAGCAATCTGCAGCACTTGTGTGTTTCTTCACATTTTCCAACGTGAACTTAGCTTGCGCTGTACTTGCACTCGGTGTTGGAGTCGGTGTTGGAGTCGGTGTTGGAGTCGGTGTTGGAGTCGGTGTTGGAGTCGGTGTTGGAGTCGGTGTTGGCGCTACTACAACTTTCACGCCCTTACTCCAAACCAATTTCTTGCCAGATTTAATGCAGGTGAATTTAAATCCATTGACTATTGATGTGGAATTCAATTTCGTACAAGTACCACCAGCTTTAGCTGTTGCAGCC
>Ga0209499_1002650_pt1 | contig 11331 bp, 9 predicted proteins | sample C_130208_EF_Meta_FD_187306 | JGI IMG/M metagenome (GOLD analysis project Ga0209499, IMG submission 187306) | Freshwater microbial communities from Lake Croche, Canada to study carbon cycling - C_130208_EF_MetaG (SPAdes) (version 2) | ecosystem: Environmental > Aquatic > Freshwater > Lake | place...
GCCAATACCACATTTTTTGTAATGTCGATGTCTACAATTTCATTTTTGTCTTCCACATTCACATAGACATGACCTGCATTATTGCTTACTGCAGTTTCTGGTTTTCCACCTACTGGAATGGTGGCCACTACTTTATCTGTAGTAGGATCAATCACAGTAAGATCTTTACTTCTGCCGTTGCAAGTAATAATTTTTTTTGAAAATTCATCATAAAAAATAGCATCAGGATTTTCACCAGTTGGAATTCTTGAAATGACTTCATTGGTAGTTAAATTGAATACTGTCACATCATTGGTTCTACCATTGCTGGTATAGCCTTTTTTAGATGCATTGATAAATGCAATACCATGCACACCTGCTGTATTGGCAATAACGCCTAATGAATCACCAGTAATTTTATCTAAGATATTGACTTGCGTACCGTGCGACATATACAATTTGTTAGTTGCAGGATTGATAGTGATATAATCCCAGCCACCCGGACTTGCAATGTGAAAAACATTGGTTTGTGAAAATTTGCTTTGTGCAAAAATTTCTAGCACGCAGAGAGAGAGTGCTACTAAGAAGATTGATTTTTTCATATTTTATATATTAATTGAGTAGAAAATTAGTTAAATATTATTTCTTTTGATATACCATTCGTATAAAACTTGGTAAAACGATTAACAATAAAGGCATTGCAATTACAAATCCCCCAATCACTGCAATAGCCAAGGGTTGATGCAATTGAGCCCCAGTTCCAATACCTAAGGCAATGGGCATCAATGCAATAATAGCGCCTAATGCAGTCATTAGTTTGGGTCTTAGTCTAGTAGATATAGAATAAATAATAGATTCATCCACATTGTTATTGATTAAATAAGAAGCCTTGAATTGTAAAAAGGTAAAAATGGCATTTTCTCCAATAATACCCACAATCATTATCAAACCAGTGTAACTACCCACATTCAAAGGGGTGCCAGTAATAAACAAACCTAATACACTACCACATATACCCAAGACAGAAACTAATAAAATGATGATGGCAATTTTAAATTCTTTGAATAAAAAAAGAATCACACCAAAAACCAATAAGCTAGAGGTAATTAAAATGAAAAGTAATTCTTTGAAAGACTGTTGCTGATCCGCATAAGAGCCACCATAAACAATTGCATAACCTTGTGGTAAATTTATTTTATTTTTAATTTCAGATTGAATGTCTTTAATGACACTTCCTAAATCTCTACCTTCTAATCTACCAGTGACAACCCCCATGGATTGTAAATTCTCTCTTTGAATTTCGGCGTCCCCTTCGTTGATTTTAATAGCTGCTAATTCATTGATGGGTTTTAATTTACCATTGGGTAAAAAGATAGGTGTATTTTTTACATCGGCCACACTTAAATTTTTGCTACCTGGATATACCAATCTTAAATTGCTAAATTGATTTTGATCATAGACCGACCCCACCACATTGCCTTCTAAACTAGATTGCATTTGAAATTGTAAATTAGCAGGGGTGATTCCAAATTGGGCCAAAGTAGTCGAATTGGGTTGAATGTCTATGGAAGGACCTACGATCACAACACCATCAAAAACATCGGCTGTGCCTTCTACTTTACTAATAATAGCCGCCACTTGATGCGACAATACTTTTAACTTATCTTGATCAGTTCCAAATATTTTTATTTCAATTGGTTGTACGGAAGTCATCAAATCACCCAACATATCGCCAATAACTTGTCCAAAATCAATTCTAAGTGCTGGTTGGCTTGTTTCTACTTTATTTCGAATATCACTAATAACTTCTTCAGTGGTTTTGGTTCTATCTTTTTTTAATTGGATTAAATAATCTCCTCTATTGGGTTCTGTAATAAAAAATCCAAGTTGGGTACCTGTTCGTCGGCTATAGGCTTTTACTTCGGGCACTTGTACCAATAACTTTTCTACTTCACGAAGCATCCTATCTGTTTCTTCCAAAGAAGTGCCAGGGGGCGAATTGTAATCAAAAACAATACTTCCTTCATCCATCTCTGGTAAAAATCCAGTTTCTAATTTAGGTAGAATAAAAACAATTGCAATAATTAGTGTAGCAATAATTCCTATACTTATGATAGGTTTTTTTATAAATAAGCCAACCCATTTTTGTGTTTTTACTTTTGCTTCTAATTGAACAGCTTGCTTTTTTGAGTAGCCCTCTGCATTTTTAGAAAATAAAATGTAAAGAATGGGTAAAATGAGCCAAGTAACAAAAAATGAACAAACCAAGGCAATGATCATTGTATTGGTAAGCACTTTGAAATAAGCACCTGCTACTCCGCTCATTAATTCAAAAGGTAAGAAAATAACGATGGTACTTAATGAAGAGCCAATCATAGCGGGTAATAAATACTTAATAGCTTTGACCACCAAGCTATTGGTAGGCTCATTCGGAAATTCTTCGTGCGTCCGATGTATTTGTTCTACCACTACTATGGCATCATCAATAATCAAACCAATGGCTGCGGCCAAAGCCCCCAGAGTCATGATGTTAAAGGTTTGACCAAATGCGAATAACAATAATAAGGTTAAAGAAATGATAATAGGAATCGTGATTAATATAACCGAGCTAGATTTCAAAGAGCGTAAAAATAAAATTGCAACAAAAATGGCCAAGCCCAAGCCCATCCATAAACTGTCGGTTACGCTTTTGATAGAATCTTGTACGAAATCGGCTTGAACATAAAATGGTTTAATTTGAACATCTTTAGGAATGATCTTTTGTAATTCTTTTAATTTTATATTCAAATTATCTGTGATACTAATCAAATTGCTATTGGGTTGTTTGATCACCGCTAATAACAAACCATCTTTACCGTTAGCATTAATTTTTACATATTCTTTTGCTTCTTGTATTTTAACATCGGCAATATCTTTCATCAAAACAATTCTTTTGCCATCATTCTTAATCACCAAATTTTCTAATTGACCTATTGAGGTAACTGCTGCATCTGTTACCGTTAAATACAATAACCTATAATCAGATAAATAACCATTGGATTTTATAAAATTGGTTTGGCCTAAAGCAGTACTAATCACCTCAGGCGTAATACCCAATGCGCTCATTTTTTGGGTATTTAAAATGGCCCAATATTCTTTGGTCTTGCCACCGATGACTCTAATTTCAGCAACGCCTTCTACTTGTGATAAAAATGGCTTGATGGTGTACAAAGCAAGCAGCTTCATTTCGATGGGCGATTTACTTGTACTTTCTAATGAATATCCTGCAATGGGCAAAATAGATGGATTCATTCTTTCAACCGTAATATTGGTTTCGGGAGGTAGTGTATTTCGAATCTCGTTTATTTTGGATTCGATTCTTTGTTGACTGATGTCAATATTGGCCTTCCAATCCATATAAGCAGAAATCTCAGCACTACCCCTACTGGTGGTACTGCGAATCATTTTTAAATCGGGCACTTGCTTGATGGCATTTTCTAATTGTCTAGTCACAGTCACCATCATCTTTTTCACCGGTAATTGTCCGGCATCGGCAATCACTTTAATTTTTGGGAAAGTGATTTCTGGAAACAATGCAGTTTGCAATTTGCTGTAGGCAAAAAAACCACCTAGCAATATAAATACAGCTAAGACAATGATTGGATTTTTATAATTAGAGAAAATATTTCTCATAGCATTTTAATTATTTATTGACAATCACTTTTGCTGTATCTGCTAAGCCGTAATGCCCAGTAAGTACTAATTTGTCTTTAGAAAATAATTGTGGAGATAGAATCTCTACATTACTATTGGTTTCAATGCCTTTTTTAACATCTACCCGAACGGCCGTTACACTGTCTATCATTTTCATGATCCAAAATTCTGTTTGTGTATCATTGGAAAGTAAAGCAGCTTTAGGAATAGAAGTAGTATTGATTTTTAATTTTTTGACCAAGGCCACTTTCGCAATTAAGTTTTCGGGAATTGAAATGCTAGTATTTACTTTAATGATAAAATTTTGTGTTTGTGAAACCGCATCTACCATGGGCATGGGGGCCTCTAATCTGCCTTGTAAATTAGTGCCATCTGGCAACTTTAATTCCAATTGATGGTTGTTGGGTAAATAAGACTTTAACTCATAAGGCAGGTCTAATAAAAACACAAAGCTTTTGGTATCTGTGATAGTGGCCAAGGCTTCACCATCTTGAACATAGTCGCCAATACGGTAATTGATTTGCGTAATATATCCAGTACCTGGCGATTTAATATGAATGGTTCCATCAAAATGAAAAGTAGTATCCAGTTTAATCAAGGCATTGCCTAATGAATTGGCTTCTTTTGTTTTAATTACAAATAATTCATCTCCTTTGTTCACTAATTTACCAAGCGTGGCATTCACCACTTGTAAATAACCATTACTATTTGATTTAACAGCCGATTTTAATAAGAAAGCCGATACAGCATTCACTTCTACCACATCTTTCATATTGCCTTTTTCAGGCGAAGTAAGTGTAACGGGTGTGCCTATAACTTCTTTATTGGATTCAGCTGCTTCCTTAATTGAAGGCGTGCAAGCCAGGACCAAGAAAAAAGGAATGATTAAAATTTTATTGTAATTCATGCTAGGCTATTTTTTATTCCAATAATTAATTTGATTGATAATTTGAAGCTTATTGATACTATTTTGGGTAATGGTGTTTTTTGTGTTCAGATATGCATTAATGGCCAGTATGTAATCTGTAATTTTTGCTTCTCCAATTTCTAATAATTTTTTATTGGCATCAATGAGAGTTTCAATTAAAACAATTTGTTTATCGGCCTGTGCAATAACTTTATTAGTAGCATTCAATTGTTGTAATAACTGAATATTTTGTTGATCGAATTGCTTTTTAAAGAAGTCTCTATAAACTTGTCTTGTTTGTTCTGCAATTTTAATTTTATTAACTTGCATCTTTTTTTGATGACCATCATAAATAGGCACAGTTAAACTAATACCAGCACTTGCTCCAAAATTTTTATACCCCATATATGAAAAAGAGGATAGGAAGCCCCCATCTGCATATAAGTTTAATTTAGGTTTGTAACTATATTCAACCTGAGCAATATTGTTTTTTAACTTAAAGCTATCTACAATAAATGGCTGATAATAAATGGTACTTTCTTTTTCAGCAAGCGGTTCTATTTTTAAAGTTGGATCTGCCAAAAGAACTCTAGCTGTGTCTTTAATGCCACATAAATAATTTAATGAAGCAATTTCATTTTGATATTGTGCTGCTAGTTGCTCATTTAGAATTTCTTGTTGTTGTGTGGTGATGATAAAATTTAAATAGTCGGTTTGTTTGTAAATACCTTTTTCGGTATATACTTTTAAAATGGCTACTTGTTTTTTCAACAAGTCCATTACCCCTTGATTAAAAATAATTTGTTGATGCACACCATAGGCTGTAATGTATTGTGCCGTTATAGATTTTGAAAGATCTTGTGCAGAAATTTTACCAGAAATATTTAATGATGTATTCAATAATCGAATGGCTTCATGCTGATTAGCTAAGTTTTCTTTACTAACTAATTTCTTAGTGGCAATTACTTGTTGGGCAAAATTAGTACCATTGGTTACTGCATAATCATAGCCCCATCCATTGGAAGAAGGCGAAAAAGAACTGGTACCAACGCCATTCACTTGAGCTTGATAACCTGCTAAAATTTTTAAACTATCTATTAAGTTAACTGATTGTTGATTTTTTAAATCTTTTAAAAGCGGACTATTATCTAAGCCAAGATTTATATAATCTTGCAACTGTTTTTGCTGACCGAAACTGCTTACAAAACAAAAAAGGCATAAAATAAAAATTAGGCTTCTTTTTTTGCATACAATGTTAAAAATGTACATACGACTAAGATACTATATTCTTGGTTTTTAAATAATAATATTAGAGGCTCATTCCTTTGGTAAATAATGAAAAGACTGTAGGTAAAAAAGAATCTATTTTAACATAAGTTATTAATTATCAATTATATATAATGGATTTTAAACTATATAAGCTTAAATAAACCCCAAATACCCAGCAGATAAACGATTAAGACAATAAAGGAGTCAATGCCCATTCTATAAATTTGTTTTTTAGAATGTATGACCATACCTGCCATATAAATGCCGGTTAAAATAATACCTAAACTGGTTAAGTAAATATCGGAAGGTTTCAAGTTAGGAAGTATGGCATCACCTCCAATAATAGAAGCCATAATAAATAAGACTGGTAAAAAAGCATTACCCCCGAAAATATCACTCACTGCCATATTGTAATCACGAATTTTAGCAGAAGCAATACCTGTTGAAATTTCTGGAAGGGCGGTACAAAGTGCTAGAATAGTGCCTCCAAATATAATACCACTAATGCCCCAGCGATTCGCTAAAGTTTCTCCTGTTATTTCTAATGCCCATCCTGCAAATAAAGTAATGATAGCTCCAATAGTTAATACCCAGTAAGCGCTTGATAAACTTCCTTTAAAAGTAGACTGAGGCATTCTCATTTGATGAATAATTTGCTCAGGTTTTACTTTTTGTTTTTTATCCATCATCTTTGAAATTAAAAATATGGTGCCTATCCATATAAAAACAATAATCCATTCGAAGGGAGTAGTTCTAAAAAAAATTAGAGTGCTTGGAAACTGAGCACCAATAATAACCACACTTAAAATAAAAATTAAAGCTACACCCTCTAAAATTAAAACTTTAGAATGTCCTTTTTGTGTTAAGGGCGCCGACCTACCTACACCAAAAATATCAATTAATACAAGTACCACTGTTTGAATGGCAATGCCCCCTAATAAATTACTAATGGCAATATCATAATCTCTATGTGCGGCAGCCACAGTAGTAATTGCAATTTCAGGAAGGTTGGTAATAATGGCTAAAAAAACCATACCTCCAAAAGCCTCACCTAATCCAAAGTGTGAGGTAATGGCATCAATGGCCTTGGTTAGTTTAATGCCAGTTACCCAAATAGCAATGGTTGCAATTAAAAAAATGACAATAAGTAATATGCTAGATAAACTGTTGAACTCCATAATATGTCTTTTAAGACTAAGCAGACTGTTATAAAGTTACCAATAAATTGACTACTTTAAAAACTATAAGATAGTGTTTGGTAATAATTGTAATGAAAATGATCAATAGGAACAATGGGGGCCGTATCGTATAAAAAATCTAGATTAAAGGAAGTACTTAATTTTTTGCTTATAGGTAATTGAACTTGATTAAATACAGAAGTTCTATTGCTCATTTTATCATGATAAGAGCCTGTTTGGTTAAAAATTCTAAAAATAAATTCAAAATGATTACTAGGGTTGACTACAGAGTATTTAGCCGTTAGATTTAATTTTGGATGAGTAATAATAATTTTCTGACTATTGATTAATGTTTCATCATTTACAGCAGACCAATTCCACTTTTCATTTTCTAAGAAAACTCCCCCGCCCCAAAAAAAATCTTCCCATTCTGTGTTTTTAAAATAGTGTATGAGATTCATACCTGCTAAATTTCTATATTCCATACCTAGAGAAGCGTCCCATTGATATTGCAAAAATGTTTCTAAGTGTAATTTATCATTGAGTACTTTATTATTTTTTAATTGAAAAGTACCTAAATTTTGAATAGATTGACCATCATTGGTAACCTTATCAATCTTAGAATAAAAAGTAGTAGCATTATTTTTTTTCAAAAAAGTAAAATCACCTGTATAGAAAAAATCAAGTAAGAATTTTTTTTGTTGATCAGTGGCTATTGAAACAGCAACTTTACTTTGCACATTTTCAGAAGAGTCTATGCTTTTGGTTCTGTCAGTATTTAAAATTTGTGCCTCAGTTTTTTTGCTAAGAAACACAAAACAGCATAGGCTAAATATAATAAGTAAACTATTTTTTTTCATTACTAAATTATTTTTTACCCACTTTATATTTATATCTAAATATAAAGGCCGCTATTAACAAAATTGCACAAACTTCCACTAATAATTTTTCAGCATCAAAGAAGTCAATAGGTCTATCTTTTAATAGTGGATCCATCACTAGTCCATGCACAATAAATACAAGTCCAGTAACATAAGAGATAATATGAATATTTCTCCAAGTATTGGTACCTAATTTCTTTTTGACAATTTTTTGAGTAGTAATAATAACTATTAACAAGGCTAGAAATGAAATTGTGCCTAATAAAACAAAGATGGGCTGATGTGGTGCTGATAAAGGGTTCAATAAATGCTTGAAACTAAATTTTGAACTTGGGTCTAAAGGAATAATGATAAAATGTAAAAACACAATCACTAAAGCAAAATAAGCTGTGTAATTATGTATATCAATTATTTTAAACGCTTTTACTTTGGCAGGTAGTTTCTTCCAATAAGCCGATTGCTTATAAGCTGTACTTAACATAATGCCCATTAGTATATTTAAGGTTAAAACCACCATCGCTGTTAAACCTAAAACCCCTGAAATTTCTATAGTTTCCATCTTTTAAAAATATGCTTTAGTTGAATTGAATTTAAAGATACTAGAGTCTATTTCTCACTTAGTTTTTATTATTTAAATTATATATAACAAAAAATAGATATATTAATAAAGCCTCAAGAACCCTGCTTGTACTATATAATAATGTTAAATTTTTATTCTATAATATAAAAATAATATTTATAAACGATATTTGTCGTAGTTTTTAAGATATCCTTTAAATAAGTCAACTATGAGAATTTTGCTTGCTCTTTATCTTTTTATGTTTTCAACACCGTTGCAATGGGGTAATAATTATGAGCAAGCATTGATTAGTGCTCAAAAAGAACATAAATTTATACTACTTAATTTCTCTGGTTCAGATTGGTGTGGCCCTTGTATAAGATTGCATAAAGAAGTTTTTACAACTGATCCATTTATACAATTAGCGAATGACAAATTGGTTTTATTAAATGCAGATTTTCCTAGGTATAAAAAAAATCAATTAACAGCAGCTCAACAAAAAATAAATGATGGTTTAGCAGACAAGTATAATAATAAAGGTATTTTTCCTTTAACTGTTTTATTAAATGCAGAGGGAAAATTAATAAAATCTTGGGAAGGCTTTCCTGCATCCACTACAGATTTTATAGAAGATGTTCAACAAACTATTCAAGACAATAAGTAAATGAGTGTACTTAGGTCATATAAAAAAGCAATGAAATTGATGGGTAATCACTTCGAAATAACTGTGGTTGCTTCTAATGAAAAATGGGCTTTTGAAAAAATTGATTTAGGCGTGCTTGAAATAAAAAGAATTGAAAAATTATTAACTACTTATGCTGAGGATAGTGAAACGAATATAATTAATAGTAATGCTGGTATTAAGCCAGTTCAAGTTTGCGAAGAAACTTTTGCACTTATTGAACGCTCTTTGCGCATTTCTTCAGTCACGCAAGGAGCTTTTGATATTTCCTATGGCTCAGTAGATAAATCACTTTGGAATTTTGATACAACTATGACTACTTTACCTTCCAAAGCAGCAGCAAAAAATAGCGTTCGCCTAATTAATTACAAAAATATCATTCTTAATAAAGAAGCCTCTACTGTTTTTTTAAAGGAAAAAGGAATGCGTATTGGATTTGGAGGTATTGGTAAGGGCTATGCGGCAGAGAGGGCTAAGTTCATTATGCAAGCAGCTGGAGTGAAAAGTGGTGTGGTAAACGCTTCTGGAGATTTAACTACCTGGGGGAATCAACCCAATGGAGATAAATGGACTATTGGTATTGTACATCCTGAAATGGCGAACAATATCTTTTCTTACATGAATATTAGTGGTTTGTCGGTAGCCACTTCAGGTAATTATGAAAAATTTATTGTCATTGATGGACAGAAATATTCGCATACCATTAATCCAAAAACAGGTTTACCAGTAACAGGAATTAAAAGTGTAACAATTGTTTCTACTAATGCAGAAATTGCAGATGCCATGGCTACTCCGGTGATGATAATGGGAATACATGCAGGTATTGATATGATCAATCAAATCAAAGATATAGAAGTTATAGTAATAGACGATGATAACAAATTATATGCTTCTAAAAACATACGATTAACAAAGTAATACAAAATACAAATTCATGAAAAAAAATTATTTATTTTTTACAGGTTTACTGACAATGTTTTTTGCTAGTTCTTGCGAGACAGTAAGAGAATATCAAAAAAATAGACTTAATGATGCAGAGATGGCATTGAATGCTAGAAAGGTTGAAAAAAATGAGCTTAATTTTCAATCTTATAAAGAAGGTGCAGCTGGTGCGAATGGTGGTAAAACTGGAGGAGGTTGTGGCTGTAATTAATTATACAATTCTTTAGAATCATTTAATGAAAAAAATATCTCTAACACTCATAGGACTTTACTTATTGTTTTTACAAGGGTATTCACAAGTCACAGAACATTACACGAATATATTTCAGGCCAAGCCATTAAAGTTGGAAGAAATTAATTTAGTAACAAGTTATTATTCACAAAATGGAACGCACTCTGCAGTAACAGGTGGGGGTAGTGGATATATCGGAACTCAATATATGGATGGCTCAGAAAAGTTAACCGACTTTGCAAATATGTTAGAATTAAAATTAGTGGGCTATGGTGAGACTGGCTTAAAACACACTATCCTTGCAGGTTTAGGGGTTGATCATCATACAGCTGCATCTCAAAAATGGATTTCAAAAACAGGCGCTTCTTCACCGGATGGCAATAGAGTATATCCTTCTATAAATTGGACAGTAGAAAATGAAGAGAAAGGAACAGAGTTTGGTTTGGGAACTTACTACTCACATGAATATAATTATTCTTCCATTGCATTAGATGGTCATTATGGATTTAAAAATAAAATTGGAGGTGAATTTTCTGCAAAAGTATCTGCCTATTTTGATCAAGTAAAACTAATATATCCTTCAGAACTAATTCCTGCAGTAGCTAGTAATGGTATTACACCTTATGATGTAAATATTATAACTACCAATGCAAGTAGAGGAAGTGGAGGAACTATTTATGATTTAGGTGGGTCTGAAAAAGCAAGCATACCAACTTCACCAAGAAACACTTTTACAAGCTCCTTTACCTATTCTCAAGTAATTAATAAAAGTGTACAAACAAGTTTACTCTTTGATATTGTAAAACAGGATGGTTGGCTAGGTCTTCCTTTTCATAGAGTTGTTTTTAAAGATGGTAGTGAAAAAATTGAAAATTTGCCACATTCCAGATTAAAAATTCCATTAGGCGCCAGACTAAATTATTTTATTGGGGATAATTTAATTGTCAGAACTTACTACAGATTTTATACCGATGATTGGGGACTTGTTTCACATACTGCAAGCATTGAA
>Ga0209499_1002653_pt1 | contig 11322 bp, 12 predicted proteins | sample C_130208_EF_Meta_FD_187306 | JGI IMG/M metagenome (GOLD analysis project Ga0209499, IMG submission 187306) | Freshwater microbial communities from Lake Croche, Canada to study carbon cycling - C_130208_EF_MetaG (SPAdes) (version 2) | ecosystem: Environmental > Aquatic > Freshwater > Lake...
ATGAATGGCGCGATAATGAAAGATCCCAAGAAGTTACTGATTGCGCAGACCAAAAATGTACAGGCCGCCCGCCAGTTACGTTTCACAAACCTAGCCGAAATAACTAAAAAGAAAGCAGTTATCAAATCTTATATAAAAGAGGCTATTGCTCTTGAAGAGGCTGGCGTTAAAGTTCCGGTTAAGAAAGCTGCAGATTTTGTAGTGCCCAAGGAGATCACAGCAAAGTTTAAGAACCATCCTGGTTTAGCAGTTGCCTTTAAGAAATTAACGCCCGGTCGCCAACGCGCTTACGTGTTACATTTCTCTGCAGCGAAACAAGAGAAAACTCTAGAGGCTCGAATAACAAAATCTGTGCCGGCGATTCTAAAAGGGAAAGGTCTGAACGAATAATGTGTTCAAAGATAACGTGTGGTAATTGCGGAAAGGCAACCTGGGAGGGTTGTGGTCAACATATTGAAGAGGCACTTGATGGTGTCCCCGAGGCTGATCGCTGCCACTGCTAGCAGGGAATGATTTTTAGAATATGAAAAAATTTGCCCCAAAGTCTTTTTTATCAGTTTCTTTAATCTCGGTCATTAGTTTGACTAGTTGCGGGAGTTCGGGGAAAGCACCAACTCCTAAACCAACTCCAACTGTAAGTTCAGCGGTGATGGCTGTTCCGCAAGATTGCCTTAAAACAATGATGTTGGATTCTCTTCGAACAGCTGTGCCTAATGCTCAGTACATTCCAACTAAGTGGCAGCCAGCCCCGGGCACCGAATTGGCGGATGTATTAGGTAACGGCGGAATCGCTTGCAGCTACGGACTTCAAAGTGAAGCTATTGGACTAACGGTACGTTGGGTTAATAATTCAAAGGGACTATTTGAAGCTAACGAGCCAAAATGGTTGGCCGATGGATATCAAGTTATAGATATTCCAAGCCTGAATGAAACTAAGGCTTACTTCAAGCAACGTGATCAATCTGGAACTCAAGAGTTTTCGATCTACTCAATCAATTATTTGATTAACGGTAATTGGATAAGTCTGAACTCAACCTTTGGCAAAACAATTGCGGATGGTGCGGCCTGGATTTCGGCGGCAACCGCGAGCCTTGGCTAATTAATTAGCGCCCGGTCCAACACCAACCCAATTAATTCATTCCATGATTCGGCACTGATTGAAGGTGTATCAATCTCATCAATAATTCTTCCTAAAGTATAAGCCTGAATGAAAACCGCTACCGCTCTAGGATCAAGCCCCTTTCTAAAAAGACCTTGCTCAATTGCTTGCCGGATGACGCGTTCAATGCCGTCAGTGAGTCTGGCTTGCACGACACTTAGGCGTTTGGCAAAATCTTCATTTTGGTTGGCGGAAATCAGGGCGGTGGCTCGTTCATACCTCATGAACCTAAATTTTGGGTGCTGCGTCATAATCGTTACGTCTTTTAAACCGTTAATTACATCTTCCCGAGATTTCGAGGTTGTTAAAACCTTGTCCATTAATTGAATACTTCCATCGACCCACCTGGAATATCTATGGAGTTGTGTCGCCACTAGCAAATCTGAAAGGTCTTTGAAGTGATGGTAAAGCGAGCCCTTTGAAATTCCGGATTTGAGCAGAATGTGATCAACCGAGATGTCCTGCAAGGGCATCGTCTTGATCAGCTCTTCTGTGGTTTCAATCAGAAGGTTGGCAGTTTCGTGGCGCTTGGTATCCATCAGGAGCAAATGGTACTTGAAAAGGTATAGCGTGCCGCCATGGAAAGTAGTGAACTTAAGTACGCCATCGTGACTGGGGCCAGTAGCGGGATAGGCGCCGCCACGGCAAAGATACTTGCCAAAAATGGATTTCATGTAATCGCAGGTGCTCGGCGTATGGACAAACTTTCGGAATTGGCTGCTGGAAATTCAAATATTGAAGCGGTGGCGCTCGATGTAACTGATCAGAAGAGCGTCGATGCGCTTGCGACAAATCTGGCTGGCAAACCAGTCTCTGTATTAGTTAATTGTGCCGGGGGAGCCTTTGATGCAGATTCGATTTTGGATTCCGATCCAGAATCTTGGGCTAAAACCTATGAAGTTAATGTAATTGGTTCAGTTCGTATGGTGAAGGCACTCGCACCTCTCATGAAAGCAAATGGTGAGGGACATATTGTTGTCATTTCCTCCACTGCCGGACACATTGCTTATGAAAATGGTGGCAGTTACGTGGCCGCAAAACATGGTGACACGGCACTTGCTAGAACGTTAAGGCTTGAGCTAAATGGTGAACCCATTCGTGTTACAGAAATTGCACCTGGAATGGTTAAGACTGATGAATTCGCGGTGAATCGTTTTGCTGGCGATGCCGGCAAGGCAGCGAAAGTTTATGAGGGGGTTGCAAGCCCACTGACCGCTGATGATGTTGCAGAGGCAATCAGGTGGAGTGTGATGCTTCCACCTCACTTCAACGTGGACTCTTTGGTGATTCGACCACTGGCCCAAGCGGCACAACATAAAGTTCATCGCGTGATTAAGTAGTCATTTTTCAACAGGCGTTAAATCTGTACTGATAATAAAATTTGACCATGGCTAGTTTCCACAACTTCTTCCTGACTAAGCCACTCGCCGACAAATTTCGCGAGAATGTTTCGGGTTCTAAAGATGGAAAGCCTGATTGGGTTGCAAGCATTGCGCAAGGAGGCGATGTTGGTCTCTTTGGGCCAGATAGTGCAGTTTGGGAAGTTCATGGATCAATGGCAACTTTGGTTGGCGGCGTTCGGGCGTTGTTACTGCAGGCCGCGCATCCTGCGCCACTAGCAGGAGTAGCCCAACATTCCAGGTATGAAAGTGATCCAATGGGACGCCTTGCTGGGACTACTCGCTGGCTAACGATCACCACATTTGCCGCAACCGAAGTAATTGAGAGTGAGGCAAAACGGGTAAACCAAATGCATTCTCATGTACGTGGCGAATTTAAAGACAAATTTGGTAATACCGAGAACTACCGAGCCCAAGACCCCAACTATTTATTATGGGTGCACTGCGCCTTTACTGATTCCTTTTTAAAAGCGCACCTAGGGCTCGGTTACACGATTAATGCTGGGGCCGATCGATATGTTGCAGAATGGAGCAAGAGCGCTATCCCACTTGGTTTATCCGTTGCGCCAATGTCGGCAGCAGAACTTGAAGCAACTCTGGATAATTTTCGCGCAAGAGATTTAGCTAGAGTGGAAGCAACCGAGAGTGTCGTTAAATTCATAATGAATCCACCATTTAATTTTGGTGGGCGAATTTTCTATCGGCTAATTGCGAATGCAGCTATTGCAACGATGGATCCAAATGAATTAAAGATTTTAGGTATAAAGGGTAAGTCAAAGCTTTGGTTGAAAGTTGCTCGGTTTTTCTTGGATCTCTTCCGATTAATTCTTGGTCCCGAATCACCAAGCCAAAGCGTTGCTCGTGAACGAATTGCTCGGATATCTAACCAATAAGCGCGGCGTGATCAACCTTTAAGCATCGGTTCATAACAACACCGATTCCCAGAGCCCGCGCATGAGAGGCAAGCGCCTCATCTTCGAGCCCGAGTTGAAGCCAGATATTCTTGGCGCCAATAGTTTCGGCTTCTCGAAATACTTCTGGAAGATCCGAGGTTTTACGGAATACATCGACGATATCTATTGGGACTGGAATGTCGGAGAGTGCGGCATAAACTTTTTGGCCGAATAACTCTGAAAGAAGTGGATTGACTAGGAATACTTCATAGGAGCCGGTATCAATTAGGTACTTTGCGACTCCGTGGCTGGGCCGGTCCGGCTTGTCGGAGACGCCGACCACGGCAATGGTTTTAGCCCCCGTTAATAGCTCGGTTATTTCTTTCATGCGCTGATGTTATCGGGCAGGGAATAAAGATTGGGCGGAATTCGGCTAAAACTTAGAACAAGTTAGTTCGATTTGGCGTAGAAGCGACCTAAGAAATCTTTCTTGTATTCGAAGAACTCCCCACTAATTATTGTGGTTCGCATTTTTTCGACCAATCGCACAATAAATCTCTCATTATGAATTGTTGCAAGAGTGGAGGCCAACATCTCCTTGCTGCGGAATAAGTGATTCAAGTAGGCCGCGGTGTAGTTCTTGCAGGTGTAGCAATCACAGTCAGATTCAATCGGATTGAAGTCACGATTGAATTTTGCATTTGTTAAATTAACGCGGCCAATATTTGTGAAAACCGCACTCGTTCTGGCCTGCCGAGATGGTGCAACACAATCGAAAGTGTCGGCGCCATTTTCGACCCCAACAAATAAATCATCTGGTTCACCGATACCGAGCAAGTGCCGCGGCTTATTTTCTGGCAACTCTTGTGTCATCCAACTTACGATGGTCCCTAAATTCTCTTTATCCAGCGCCCCACCTAGCCCGAAACCATCAAAGCTCACGCCGTTAATCTCCATAGATCCCAAGTCCTTAGCCGCTTTGCGACGCAGGTCTTCATATTGGGCGCCTTGCAGCACGCCCCAAAGTGCTTGGTACGGCTTGTCACTTCGCTCCTTGGTAAGGCGATCGTGCTCAACTAAACAGCGCTCGGCCCAAAGCCTCGTTCGCTCTAAGGATTTCTCTTGATATTTTCTGGTGTTGTGCAATGTGGTGCATTCATCAAAAGCAAAAATAATATCGGCGCCAAGTTGATGTTGAACTTGCATCGAAATTTCTGGGGTAAAGCGGTGCATCGAGCCATCAATATGGGATTTAAAAGTGACCCCGTCATTATCAACATGAGCGAGACGTTCCTTTTTATCGGCGATGACTTCATCGGAACGAAATGTTTCATCGTTCATTGCGATGACTTTTTTAAAGCCAACGCCGAGGGAAAGAACTTGGAAGCCACCGCTATCTGTGTAAGTCGGACCAGCCCAATTCATGAATTTTCCGAGGCCGCCCGCAGCGTCAACAATTTCTGGACCTGGTTGTAGGTACAGGTGATAGGCATTCGAGAGCAGGGCTTTTGAACCCAAATCTTTCATTGATTCTGGCAAAACTGATTTAACTGTCGCCTTCGTCCCTACCGGAATGAAAGCAGGTGTTTGGATTTCACCGTGCGGAGTTGTTATTACGCCCGCACGGCCACCCCGATCGGAAAGTTGTTCTCCGACCTTAAAGTTAAAAATGTTAGACGAGTTTTCCACTGCCCTTAATCAAGCTTGCGTTGCCGACAGAAACCACGATGTCGATCTTGTCGCCAACTTTTCCTGGGCAAGAAAGCGCCCAACCAATGTTGAACATTTTTCCAACAGGTAGTGGAGTTTGCGGCGCACCATTTACATGGTTATCGCCATCAAAGATATCGGCGCAAGCACCCGAAGGAGTTGTACCTTCTACAACTAGAGTTCCGAGATCGAGGTCCGCCTTGCCACCGTTTGTAACCTGAAGCGTAAATCCTTCAAAAAGTTGTCCCGGAATCTGTCCGGAGGCGAAGTGACCTGGCGTAAATGTGCTTGGTGCAGTGATTGTGTAAGTAGTGCCATCGGCGAGTGAAAGTGGACTTCCAAATGCGCCTGCGACTTTAGGGGCTGCGGTTGGCTCTGGCGTGAATGTGCCAACTGCGGTTTCCTTGGTGGAACTACCACAGCTTGTTAGCGCTAGTGCGATTATTAGCGCACCAGCCGAGGCAATAAATTTATTGGATGACTTAACTGACATATGAAACCTCTCGAGTCACTAAACCAACTACAACCGTAAGTAATGCGTACGGGCGGGCGATCTGCCCAGGGTCAAACGAAGGATTTCAGTATACGACAGCGGATAGCGATTTGGTGGTTATGCTTTCGCCATGGCTTCAACGATACGTAAATCGCGCGCTCGTTCCTCCGCAAAAGCGGCTACATCTGGGTCGGACGGACGAATTGTTGGTCGCAGTCCGCGCCAGATTGCGATGCTGCGTTTTAAGCGAAATCGGGTTGGCGTTATTTCAGCAGGAATCAGCGTTGGCGTTATTTTGCTTTCACTTTTTGCGCCACTTGTAACCCGAATCGTTGGCGTTGATCCAAATACCCTCCACTTAAACATCCTTGATGAAACCGGAATTCCAAAGTTGGCACATGGGGGAATAGGTATTCACCATCCACTTGGACTTATTCCAGGAACTGGCCGAGATTTACTGGCACAACTTCTTTATGGATCCCGAATCTCTTTCATGGTGGCAATAATTTCTACCTTCCTCGCGCTATTTATTGGCCTAATTCTCGGCATCGTGAGTGGTTATTACCGCGGCCGAGTTGATTCGGTAATTAGTCGCACAATTGACTTCTTACTCTCCTTCCCATCTTTCTTCATGATCGTTGCGCTGAGCACGCCAATGGTTGCTCGAATCGAGCAGACCGGGTTGGCTAAAGGAAACACTGCGCGCATTGTCTTCTTGATTTTCTTTCTCTCCTTCTTTGGTTGGCCGTACTTTGCTCGGTTAATTCGTGCACAGACACTCTCACTTCGCGAGCGAGATTTCGTAACTGCTGCCCAAGCAATGGGAGCAAAAAGTAGTCGAATTGTTTTTAAGGAGTTGCTACCAAATCTCTGGGCGCCGGTAATTGTTTTCGTTTCACTTTCATTACCTGGTTACTTGGCCGCCGAATCTGTCTATTCATATCTTGGACTTGGAATTCAACCGCCGGCATCAACCTGGGGAATTTTGTTATCCAATGCGACAAGATTCGTCACCACAATGCCGCAATTCTTTGAAATCGTTGCAGGTTCGTTGGTGCTTGTGGTCCTTGCCTTCAACCTCACGGGCGATGCGATACGTGATGCACTTGATCCGCGGAATGATCGCTAACCTTTATAACAAATAGTTATATTCACGCTCGGCATAAAGACTTACCTTCAAGCCCAGAAAGTGGTTAACTTCCACCTAATCGGGCATCCCTCGTGCCCCTTCTTGTTCGTAATTGAAAGGAATCAAACTATGAGCAGATTTACTGCTTCTCGTAAGGTTGCAGCTGTTGCTGCCGCAATTGCGCTATCAGTTTCAACAGCACTCGTGTCTGGTGGAATTAGTGCAAACGCCGCATCGACTCAACCTGTTTCAGGAGGAACCCTCACACTCCTCGAACACAATCCACGTTTAGATGCACTTGATCCAACTCGTATTTATACGGGTCGCGACATTTCATTTGAAACTGCTTTCTTTGTTAGAACTCTAGTTTCATACAAGCACGTTGCTGGCCCAACAGGCACCAGCTTGGTACCAGATCTAGCAACTAACACTGGTATCCCAAGTAACAATGCCAAGACTTGGACTTTCACACTTCGTGCTGGTTCAACTTTCCAAGATGGTAAGCCAATTACTTGCGCAGATGTTAAGTACGGCGCTTCTCGCGTATTCGCTCAAGATGTTGTGCCAGACGGCCCAACCTATTTGATCAACTGGTTGGATATTCCATCAGATGTTAAGGGAAATCCAGTTTATGTTGGCCCTTACAAGTCTGATGCAATTGGAACAGCGGCTTATGACAAGGCAGTTACTTGCTCAAAAGATAACCGCACCATCACATTCCATTTGAAGCAATCTGTTGGTGACTTCAACTACTTGGCTTCATACCCAGTAATTTCACCAATCCAGAAGTCAAAAGACACTGGTGACAAGTACGACCTAATGCCACAAGCAACCGGTCCATACATGATCAAAGAGAACAACAAGACTCACCTCTTGCTAGTTCGTAACCCAAAGTGGAACAAGGCTTCTGACCCAATCCGTACTCCTTATCCAAACGAAGTTGTTCTCAACTTCGGCTTAGATCAAGAAGTTATCGATCAGATCATGTTGTCTGACAGCATTGTTGGCGCTATGAACTTTGATGGTCCGCTTCCAACCAACCTAAACAAGTTCTTCCATGGAACTACATTTAAGGGTGGAAAGTTCAACGAAGACTCTGCATTCGTTGGCTATATTGCATTTAACGTAGCGAAGATGCCTTGCTTAGAAATTCGTAAGGCCATGTACTACGCACGCGATGCCAAGGGTCTCTTGGATTACGCCGGTGGACCTGAGTACAACGGTGCTTATGTGAAGAGCTTAAACAGCCCACTAAACACAGTTGACTACGCGCCAAACGGTCTATGGGGTCCAGGTTCAGCAAACTGGCAGCCATCAGGAAACGTTGCATACGCACAATCTCTAATGGATCAAGCAAAGACTTCTTGCCCAGATGAGTACAAGCGCGTAACTACAACTGGTGTGACTATTGACGTTCGTCAATCTGCAACACTTACCGACACAATTCCTATCAACCAAGCAGCCTGGGCACGCGTTGGCATCAAGGTCAACTACAACCCAATTTCTGCTGGTTACTACCCAACAGTTATGAACCCAGCGAAGCAGAGCGATCTGTCTACATCTGGCTGGTCACAAGATTGGCCAAATGCTTCAACTGTTATCCCACCTCTGTACACACCTGAAGGCGGTTTCGACCTATCTCAGAACACAAAGGAAGCTATCTATCCAGCGTTCCACAAGGCAGTACAGGTTGCGATTGGTAACTCAAATCGTCAATCACAGGCTGCTCAGTGGAAGGCGCTAGAGAAGCAAGCTGCTGCGCAATTCTGGGTACTTCCAACCCTTGGTATCAAGGAGCAATATGTTTGGAATACCGGAGTTCACGGTTCTTACTTCTGGTTGCCACAAGCAACCCCAGACTTCACAAAGCTCTGGGTATCAGGAAGCTAATTACCAACTCTTAAATTATTAATTAATTTAAGGTCGAATTTGAACCTTGAAGTGGATTGCATCGAAAGGTGTGATCAACTTCAAGGTTCATTTCAAGTAGTAAACCCTTTTTAAAGTCCTATAGTTGACGAATTAGAATTTATGCAGGAGGTTGACTGTGTTTACATTTGTTTCGCGTCGACTTTTCTATGCTGCCATAACCCTCTTGATCGTTTCGATGGCGGTTTACGCGATCTTCGCCCTATTGCCTTTTGATCCAGCCGCGCTTACCTGCGGACAGCACTGTAATAAAATTGTTATTGAAGCAAACCGTCATCGTCTTGGTTATGACAAATCGATCTGGGATCAATACTGGTTATTCCTACACGGCATCTTTGCGGGCCGAAATTATGGAACGGGATCTATTGCTTTTAATTGCCCGGCCCCGGCCCTTGGGTACTCATACAATGAAAACAAGTGCGTAACTCAGATGCTCGCCGATACTTTGCCAATCACACTTAACCTGGCCATCGGAGCGCTAATTCTCTGGTTAATAATTGGTGTTGGACTTGGAATTATCGCCGCCCGGTTTAAAGGCAGGTGGCCAGATACTGCAAGCACAATATTTGTCTTACTTGGTACTTCACTTCCAGTATTTGTTACCGGTCTTTTCCTTCTGATTTGGATCACAATTCGTTGGAATATCATCCCGCTCAACCTTTCGGGTTATGTCTCGTTATTTTCTAATCCTTTTGGCTACCTGCAGTACTTCATTCTGCCTTGGATAACCTTGGCCATATCCTTCGCGGCTTTGTATACCCGATTTACCAGAGCTTCGATTTTGGAAACTCTTGGCGAGGATTACATCCGGACCGCTCGGGCTAAGGGGTTGAGTGAGAAGAAAGTTCTTCGCATTCACACTTTCCGTGCCGCACTTGCCCCAATCGTCACGATGGCCAGTTTGGACTTTGCAGGGTTAATCGGTGGTGCGATTTTGACGGAGACAATCTTCAACCTGCCGGGCGTTGGACAATTAACTTTGCGGTCGGTTTATGAGTTTGATTTACCGGTCGTAGTAGCAACAACGATCTTGGCTGCAGGTGTTGTAATTATTATGAACTTAATCGTAGATATGTTTTATGCCGTGCTTGATCCAAGGGTTAGGTTGTAATTCTTTGGAAAATTTATTAGAGATTAAAGACCTTCGAGTCTCATTCCCAACTGATGATGGTGATGTGCATGCAGTAGATAATTTGTCATTATCTTTAAAGGCGGGGGAGACCGTTGCGATTGTTGGGGAGTCTGGATCCGGAAAGACGGTAACAAGCCTCTCGGTTATGGGACTTCATAATCTTCGCTCGGCGAAGCTTTCTGGTTCAATACTTATCGCGGATGGTGATGGCACAGTAGATGTAGTTTCGGATGATCAAGAGAAAGTCCGAAATCTGCGCGGCCGGGTTGTATCAATGATTTTCCAAGATCCAATGTCTTCCCTGCATCCATACTTCAAAATTGGCAACCAATTGGCCGAGGGCTATCTAGTTCATAATCCCGGCAAGAAAGCCGAAGCTAAAGCGCGTGCGATTGAGATGCTGGATCTAGTAGGCATTCCAGAGCCCGATAAGCGCGTTAATGATTTCCCACACCAATTCTCTGGCGGCATGCGCCAGCGGGTAATGATTGCGATGGCACTCATGAACACCCCAAAGATTTTGATTGCCGATGAGCCAACAACCGCCCTTGATGTAACGGTTCAAGCCCAAATTTTGACGTTGATGCAAAAGATCCAGAAAGAGTTCAATATGGGAATTTTGCTAATTACGCACGACCTTGGCGTAGTAGCCCAAGTTGCAGATCGAGTTTCAGTTATGTATGCCGGAAATATTGTTGAACAAGGAAGCGCAGAAGACATCTTCTATCGACCAATGGCTCCTTACACAGTCGGGCTTTTGCAATCAGTTCCCAAGATTTCATATGGCAAGAAGGAACGCTTGATCTCAATCGGTGGCCAACCGCCATCATTAATCAATCTGCCATCTGGCTGCGCATTTGCGCCACGTTGTACATATATTAAAAGCGCCCCAGCCGGTTCATGTGACGCTTCACTTCCTAATTTAACTGGAGTAACTGCCGGTCACGTTTCCAGATGCCACATCCCAGAGGCACAGCGGCCAGCAATTTTTGCGCACAACCAGGAGAGGGCTAACTAAATGTCACAAGATGCACTCTTCTCAATTAAAGATTTAACTAAGCATTTCCCAGTTAAGAAATCTGGAATTTTTAATAATGAAAAGGCAACCGTCAAGGCTGTCGATGGAATTTCATTAGATATTCACGAGGGTGAAACTGTTGGAATCGTCGGCGAATCGGGCTGTGGAAAGACGACCGCCGGACGTACCTTCTTGAAGCTGGTTTCCCCAACTTCTGGGCAAATAATCTATAAGGGCCAAGACATCACCAACTTCTCGGCAAAAAAGATGCGCCCCCTTCGTGCTGAAATGCAGATTATTTTCCAAGATCCTTACTCTGCGCTTAACCCGCGGCAGACAATCGGAAAGATCATTTCGGCGCCTTTTGAAATTCAAGGTGTTACGCCAGATGGGGGCGTGAAGCGGGAAGTTGAAAGAATTTTGGAGCGAGTTGGTCTAAATCCAGAGCACTACAACCGC
>Ga0209499_1002654_pt1 | contig 11319 bp, 16 predicted proteins | sample C_130208_EF_Meta_FD_187306 | JGI IMG/M metagenome (GOLD analysis project Ga0209499, IMG submission 187306) | Freshwater microbial communities from Lake Croche, Canada to study carbon cycling - C_130208_EF_MetaG (SPAdes) (version 2) | ecosystem: Environmental > Aquatic > Freshwater > Lake...
ATATTGTTAAAAAAGTTGTTGACATCAATAACAGAAAGACAATAGCTAAAGATATGATAGACAAGTTCAAGAAAGAAAAAATTGAATTTGACTATAATAAATTTTTAGCCTTATGTGGATTGAAAACATCTAAAAAATCGGAAGCAACAGAAGCAACAGGTTCAGGTTCATCAGGAGCATATTCTGCACCATTGTTTTCAGTATCAAACGATTCAGACAAAGTAGAAACTAAAGAAGCTACGGGTACTGGTTCATCAGGAGGTTTTGTTAGCCCTATAAATTTTTCAAATGAATTCATTAAAAAAAGTAATTCCGAAAAAAAATCTTTAACTAAGGAAAGTGAAGTAGAAAAAGTGGAGGCGACTGAAGCAACAGGTTCAGGTTCATCAGGGGCTTATGAGTCACCATCAATGTGGGCTAAATCTACAAGTAAAAAAGATTGGGGGCCAAGTAGAAAAACACAAATACCTGGTGGAGGATTTGTTAAGGTTAAAAAGAAATGTACTAAGTTCCCTTATTGTAACCAAGGAGATATTAATAACTTAAAAATAAGTAAAAATGAAACTGTAAAGGAAGCTATTGAAAATGTTTCCAAAAAAATGAACGTGAGCCTAAGTGTTATTATGACTATTTTGGAACATGAATATGAAAATATGAACAAAAGAAATAAATAAAGATATTTATAATAAAAAGTAAAAATGAAAAATTCTCAAAATAACATTGATAAGTTAATCTCTAAAATTTTAAGCGAGGAAATTAATACAAAATCAAAAAAAATTATAAAAGAAATGAGTGAAGAATGGACAGAAATTGAAATGGACGAAGAACTTTACGGTAACCAAAGTAAAATTGATGTTGCAAAGCCAAAAGGTAAAATTACTGGTGCTGACTTCAAAAAGTTAAGAGACATGGAAGAGGCTGAGTGTAATGAGTGTGGTGATAACATGTACGAAGAAAATGCTGAAACTGAAGAAGGAAATGCATTCTCAGGGGCTTTGGCTAAAGCTAAAGAAGATGGTGATGACTCATTTGAGGTTGATGGTAAAACATATTCTGTAAAAGAATCTAAAGAAGATATGAAATGGATTCAAAAAACAGATATGAAGAAAGGTTCTTTACATAAAACTTTAGGAATTCCTGAAGGGCAAAAAATCCCTAAATCTAAATTGAATTCTATTAAGAAAGATTTAATGATTAAAGCTAAAGGTGATAAAAAATTATCAGCATCAGATTCTAAATTGTTAAAACAAGTTAACTTGGCTTTAACTTTAGGAGGACTTAATGAAAGTAGAAATTCAATTACATTGACTGAGAATGAATTAATTGACATGATTGAAAAAATTATTACAGAACAAAAAGTTAAGGATGTTGCCGAGGCTGACAACATTTCTAAAAAAACACCACAAGGTTTGAAAAAAACTGAAAAGGCTCAGGCTGAAAGTAAAAAAGAAAATGACACAGCAGCTAAAGAAGTTACTGCGAAAATGAAAGACTACATGAAGGATATGTTTATGGGTGGAAAAGGATATGAAGAAAATCCTGAAGATTTCCCTCAAAGTAATTACGACATGGAAAAAGAACATAATGAAATGAAATACAATCCATCTGAGGCGGTTGAAGAATACATTGAAGCGTTTTCATATCCAGGTATGACAAACTTAGTTTATGATGAAATCAAACCTGATGACGAAATGATTTCAAAACAAATAAAGGGAGATTCTAAAAATGGTAATGCTGTAAGTGATAAAGACGGTAAAGCTTTAGGTAATGTTTCAAAAAGAAGTGAAAAAGTTGGAGATAGATTCAAAAAGAATTTTGATGAAAATCTTTACGGTGCTGAACAAATGAACGTTTCATATAAAAGACAATCACAACCTGTTGATATTGCTGGAGATAAAAAAGAATCAGGTGGTTTAAAAACAAAAAGAGGAGCACCTGGTAACCCAACTCAAAAAGCTCAAAGTATTATGAATAAACTTGAGTCAACAGAAGATAAGAAAGCAAAAATTGTTTCTGAGGAAATGAATAAGATAAAAAATCTTATTGGATATAACAGAAAAACACAATAAAAATTCACATTTACTAAAAGTATATTATATTCTCCATAGACTAATCTTCTATGGAGAATTTTTTTGACTGGATGGCAAAGCCGATACCTAAAGACGAAGTAATAATATGGTTCAATGTTCATAATATGATTTATGAAAAAATTGAATTATATGGAGACATTTTCAAATCACTTAATGCAATAATCTTTGACACCTATCTTGGTGATAGTGACTCTGAGACTAAAATTAACTTATCAGATGAAGATAAAATATCTCATTTTGATTGGTGTTGGAAAAAAATGGCTAAAGAGTTTGAAAGGGAAAATGTGAATATCAAATTCAAAGGAGACCATAAAGAATATTTTCAATCTTTTTTTATGGATAGTTTCTATAATCAACGCGAAAATAAAATCAAAGAATCAATATCAAGATTTTTAAATGAAATATTTGACACCAACATGGTTTATTCCAGACCCGACTTAGATTTACTCACAGAATTATATAAGTTAATGGAAAAAAATATGGAATAAAACCTTGATTCTATTTACACCAGCAAGGAAAAACTTAACTTTTTAATATTAAAATAAACATCTATAATTAATTATTCAAATGGAAACTTTAGAAAAAATTAAAGAATTTGCTGAGTTACTTTCAGTTGATACTACGAAATTCTATAAAGGAAACAAAAGTGCGGGTATTAGAGCAAGAAAAACTTGTCAAGATTTGAAAGCTTTATTACAGAACTTAAGAGGAGAAATTCTTGAACACAAAAAGACAGAAGAGAATGCATAATATTGATACAATATACCTTTTTATACTTATATTTTCAATATTGGTGTCATTGAAAAATGTCACAAAATTTATAGGAGCTCTGTTACAAAAAGAACCAAAACCTTTGGTTTATAGTAACAGAGAACTTATATTTTTAGGAATATCAATTAGTTATATTATAACCTATCTATTACAAAAATGAGTTTTTATAAAGAATTAGTGCCATTTATTGACTATATCCATTCAATTAGAAGATTGGAAACATATTTGAGTTTTGATATGAAATTCCCAACAAAATGGTCTTTACCAAAAAGTATTGTTGAAGAAGGCCAAGTTGTTGGATTTGAAACAGACAATCAAAATTTAAAAGGTATTTCATTTGTTTCACCAATAAATGAAAAAGAAATTTCAACAATCTTGGGTAAGATTAGTAAAATTATTAAATTAAATAAAGAAAAAGAATTAAAAGAAAGATTGTTTAAACAAACTGTTGAACAACTTAAACAGACTTTTGAAAAAACAGATTTAGATAAATTACAAAGTTTATATTTTGATTTTGAAAGTGCGGAAATTAGTCCTGAATTAGAAATAAACGAAGATTTAATTGATGATGAAATAGAAGATGAGCAAGACGGACAGGAGCCAACAACTACTGAATTGGTTCAATAGTGAAAAGTTAAAAGACCAACGAGAATTGGATAGAAATAAAGAAAAAATTGTTAATGAAATAAAAAAAATAACTAAAGAAGATTTATTTCCCAAACCTAAAAAACTAACAATATGGCAGAAAATAAAAGTGATACTTTTGGGGAAATAGAAAAACTAGCTTTAATTGCAGAATCAGTTCAAACTATGTTTAGTGGTAAAGGGACAATTATTTTTGAATTACCTCAAGGTGAATACAAAAGTGTTCTTAATCATTTCAGAGAAATTGACAGACATCACAAACAATTTTCAATTGATATATCAGGAACTGAGTTTCATTTTATTTTGAATGACCCCGAGGATATGTCGTAAATTTTCTATACAATATTTTTTTATCCACACCGTTAGATTCTAACAAAGTGTATAAATATTTTCTTTGAGCAGAGGAGTAATCTTTAATAAAAAGACAATCTCCTCTTTTTATTTTAAAGAAGTGTGATGATATGGAATCTATGAAACGAGCACATTCAATTTCATTTTTCAAAGAGAATAATTTAAATGATTCATCTTCTTGAAGGATGACTTTGTTATTTAAGACTGACATCATTTTTAGACCATCACCTTTTAAATAATTCTTGATTAATTCTTGAGCTGTAATTTTTTTATTTTTTTGTAGGTCAAAAATTGTTTCTTCTTTTTTGTATGGAGATATTTCAAATAAAGTCATTCCTTCGTCCTCTAATTTAACCCGAATACTTCTACCAATGTCGTCAGTCATATAGATAGGTATTAGTTGATTAGAACTCATTTCTACTATACCCAGCTCAAGCTTACATTCTTTTCCACTCTCAACAAGAACGTTAAAAATAACTTCACTGGATTCTTTAAGTTTTTTATTGTAAAAAGATTTTGCTTTAGATAAGGTTACAAATTTCTTTATAATTCTTTTTCTTTTTTTATTCTTAAACAATACTACCAAGTAGTTTTCCATATATGAAAGATTATTACAAAATTTTAGAAATTGAAGAGAATGCGACTGATGACCAAATAAAAAAAAGTTATCGTACTCTATCTAAGAAATATCACCCCGACGTAAATCCTGAAGGAACCGAGAAATTTAAGGACATTGCAGAGGCATATGATGTATTGAGTAATAAGGAAAAACGAGAAAAGTATTTTAATTCTAAAAACAATCCATTTGCGGATTCTCCATTTGCGGATATGTTTAGTCAGATGTTCAATAACCAACAAAGACAACAACCAAGAAGAAAGGCGGCTCCTGATAAAATTATTAAAGTTCAAGTATCTCCTTACGAATCTTATATTGGTATTGAAAAAACAATTCAATATCTAAAAGAAAATCATTGTGATAGTTGTGCTGGTAAAGGTGGTGAACAACAAAGTTGTAACACTTGTGGAGGAGTTGGATTCCAAATCAAATCATTTGGTACTGGGTTTATGGTTCAACAAATGAGAGTCGCTTGTGGTTCATGTGGTGGTAGAGGTTATACATTAGTTCATAGATGTTATAAGTGTGATGGTAGAGGGGTTAAACCTGTAACCCATGAGGTTAAAGTAAAACTTCCAGTAGGGGTTGACAACGGACAATTCTTAAAACTAGAGAATTTAGGTGATTTTAGAAACGGAGAGTATGGGGATTTAGTGGTTCAAATTGAACTGGTAAACAAAGACGGGTTTGAAAAAATGAACGACGATTTAATTTATAATTTATATTTGGATTTGGAACAACTTAAACAAGACAAGTATGTAATACCTCATCCGAATGGAGAGTTAAGTATTAATGCACCAAAAGTATTTGATACCTCAAGACCTTTGAGATTAAGAAACAAAGGTTACAACAATGGGGATATGTACGTGAAGTTAAACGTTAAGTTTGAAAGACTTAATTAAACAGTCCAACAATTAATTTGAACAATTTCACTGTACCATATATGGACGTGGATAGGATATAGAACCCTAAAGCTATAGACCCGATTTGAACAGGACCTGGTCCTTTTTGTTTACATGATTTACAAGTAGATTCTGCCATATTTATAAGTATGCTATTAGAACAAATTATTAAGAGAGTTCTTTATCAATATCTTGATGAGAAAGAACAAGGAAAATATAAGAGACCTCGCAAGTATAGTAAATCATATTGCGAATCAACTTCGTGCAAAGATATGGGGTTCACACAGAAAGCTTCGTGTAGACCTTATAAAAATTGTTATAAATAATTTTTAAACTTCATTTACTTTTTAACGCACCTTTACTATATTTATATTATATGGGTAAAATAGGCAGGCCAGTCAAAAATGACTTGGATAAAAAAATTAAATATGGAATTAGTATTGACAAGTATCTTTTTGATAAAATGAAAAGAGAAGAAATTAGTATTTCCAAATTTATTCAAAAATTAGTTAAAGAATATTATGAGAAAAAAAAAATATAATGAAAATTATTTTGAAATAATTGATACAGAAGACAAAGCTTATTTTTTGGGGTTTATTTACGCCGATGGGTCAGTAATTTATGATAATGAAAAATATAGATATAAATTAATATTAAAGTTACATACTAAAGATAAACATATTTTAGAATCTTTAATTAGCTATGTTGATGGTGAAATGGATATTTGGTTTGATGAAAGAAGGGATATGTGTGAAGTTGGATTATCGGGTAAAAAAATGATTATTGATTTGATTAAGTTAGGTGTGACACCGAATAAAACTTTTACATTAAAATATCCTAACATTAATGAAAAATTAGAAAAACATTTTTTGAGAGGATATTTTGATGGTGATGGGTGTATAAGAACAAGTTTTGATAAAAGAGATGGCACAAAACGAGGTGATTTAAGAATAGTTGGAGGTTCGTTAGATATGTTAAATAAATTAAATGAAAGAATGAATGTACTTTTTGATACTAATATTAATAAATTATATGGTCCTAAAGATAAAGAATTTAAATATATTGGGTGGGCTGGAATGACAGACATAGAAAAAATATATGAAGGATTTTATTCCGATGCCTATTTGTTTCTTGAGAGAAAAAAAATTATATTTGATGAAGTGATTAAAATAATTAATAATAAAAAAAGATATAGAAAAAAATAAATTATGGCAATAAGTTACATTGGTGGCAAATCAAAAATTTCGAAATGGATTGTTCCATTTATCCCAAAAGACATTGAAACATATGTTGAACCTTTTTCGGGCATGGCATGGGTATTTTTTAACATAAAATTAAAAGAATATCCTAATTTAAAAAAAATAGTATATAACGACTTTAATCCTCTTAATTATAATTTATTTCAGTGTCTTAGAAATCCTGTTAAGTTATTAGAAGAATGTAAAAAATTGGAAGTTCAAAAAAAAGACGTATTTCCAACCAACCCAATTTGTGAAGAGCAATTTATAAAGTTTCAATCTGAAATATTCAATAAAAATTTCAAAGTAAAAGATTGTAATTATGAAGTTGCTGCTAAGTATACTTACGTATTATCTCAAGTATTTTCAGGGGCAAACCCTGAAAAATCAAAATTTATTGATTTAAAAGGCAAATATCATTCCAAATTTACTTCATTTAAAAATAAATTAAGTAAACCTGATTGGGTGGAACATTTTCTTAGAATTACGGATGTTGAAAATATGGATTTTCAAGATGTCATTGAGAAGTATGATAGTCCTACAACTTATTTTTATACTGACCCACCGTATTATATTGTTGGAGAGGGAACATACTATTCTAACCATGATTTTGGCCGTAAAGACCACCAAAGATTGGCCGAGGTCTTAAATAATGTTCAAGGTAAATTTAGTTTATCATATTACGATTTTGATTTATTACACGAATGGTTTCCAAAAGATAGATTTAGATGGGAGGAAAAAGAATTTGCTAAAGCGGCGGCGGCCAAAAAAGGTAAAAAACAAAATATGGGAAAAGAACTGTTAATTCTAAATTATTAGTTATTTTTGTATTGGCATTATATTTATTAAATAAAAAACACGAAAATGAAAATGAAATTCACGTCATTATTAAAATCGGTTATTCTTGAACAAACAAAATTTGAAGTATTATTCAACAAGAACGTTAAACCATCAGTCGACAAAGAAGGTAACAAGCAAAAACCAAAATTAACCAAAAAAGAATATATTGAGTTAGTTAAGGCAGACCCTACAACAAGATTAAACAACGTTGATATTGATACTGCGGATTATAAAGATTTGGTCAAAATTAAGGCGGGTAGTTACGTTGAATGGTTAATCAAAAAATATTTAAATCCTAAAACTGAAAGACAATATGGTGATAATGGTTACGAAAAAGAAGTTCAGGCCGCGAAAGAAACTTTTATGGAAGATTTATATAAAGTAACTGATGACCTTAAAAAATTTGAAAGATTCAAAGGAAGACTTTCAGAAAAAGATATTAATAAATATAACACTGATACCTTATACAACGCAGTTAAGGACTTTAATTTAACACTAGCGACAACAACAAAGGCTGAAAGAAAAAGTGCTGAGGTTTACCCTGGCTCTAAGTTGGTTTACGATGGTAAGAATTGGAGAGTAATTGAGATTAGTGATAAAGGAGCTATTGGTAAAGAGGCAGCATGTTTTTACGGTGGCTACAACCAAGAGACAAGATGGTGTACATCTGGACCTGGATTAACATACTTTGACAGATATATTAAAGATGGCCCTTTATATGTAATCTTTAATCCAAATGATACTAACATTCAACCAAAAACAGGTTTACCAATAACAAGATATCAATTCCACTTCCCAAGCAACCAATTTATGGATAAGGATGACCATCAACAAGACTTAGTTACTTTATTGAACGGGCCAATGAAAGAATTGAAAGATTTCTTCAAACCTGAATTTGCAAAAGGTTTAACAGTTGGTGGTGAGAAGTTAGTAATTGATAGTTTCTCTCACGGAGCGATTGGTAAGTTCATTGCGTTGTATGGTTTAGATGATTTAATTGGGAACCTACCCGCGACTTTGAAAGAGTTCCAAATCCAAAATAGAGACCAAAAAGATTTGACTATCAATATCCCTGAGGAGATTGGTCGTTTCAAAGATTTGAACATGATTTTACTTGACAACTGTATTTCAAGTATTCCTGATTCAATTTGTACATTACCTAAGTTAAGATTCTTAGCGTTAATTAATAATCCTAAGTTGACTACAATCCCTGATTGTATTGCTGACTTACCAAACTTGTACTTCTTGAATTTAAAAGGAAGTCCAAATGTTGAAGTACCTCAGTCTATCAAAGACAAAGGAACTGACTTCGGTAACGGAATGTGGGATTTAGAAGGTGGTGAATAATTAAACTTTAAACATTTATATTATGAGTGTTGATGTTGAAATATATATGAATAATATAACTAAGTTTTTTAGGGACAATCCAAAAGACCTATTAAACTTAGTTCCCAAAGATAAAGAGAATGAGTTCTATCTGAAAATGAAAGAACAGGCTTTTGAGAATTATGAGAAAGGTGAAGAGATACCATTGACTCAAAAACAGATTATTTTAATTTGTGTTGAGTTAAATCAAACCCTACTTGAACCTCCAAAGATGACCATGAGTGATTTGTTGAATAAGAAATCAAAGATTTACGAAGAACAGATGAAGAACTCAATAGTGAACACCAAAGTTGGAAAAACATATTTAAACTAATCACGGAGGACATAGTCCTCCATTTTTTTTATATTCTATTTAAAATGGGTAAACAAATCTTATTATTTAGTACAGATAATGAATTAAAATGAAAAAACCAAAGTATATTAAGGACATTGAAAAAAATGGTGAAGTTTTATCATTGTCAAAATTGTATAGTTTACCCAAAGAGTTTGATAACTTTATTAACAAAAAAATTATTATACTTTATAGTAAATCGGACATTGACACTGATAGTGGAAAATTTATTTTCAAAGAAAAACTTTATAGGACACAACAATCTTTTTATTTATATTTATCATTTATAGGTGAAAAAATTGATACTGACATTTATTACAAACAAGAACAACACAACGAACTTATTATCTTTATAACACAATTATTAAAACAATTTAAAAATGCAACAACTAACAGCGGAAGAAATTAAAGGAAAAATTAAACAAGGTGAAAGTTTTGTATTAGACTTATTTGCAACATGGTGCGGGCCATGTAAAGTTATGTTACGTAACTTAGAAGAGGTGAATACATCTTTAATAAAAGAATCTAATGGTTCACCAAGTTATAATATATATAAGTTTGATGTGGATTCAGACCTTGGATTTAGTAGAGAATTAGGGATTAGAAGCGTACCAACAATAAAAATTTACAAGGAAGGAAAAGAAACATTTTCTAAGCCAGGTGTCATGATGCCAGATGAAGTCCTTAAGTTATTAGTTTAAATGATATGAAAAATTTAAATGTGATTGTCTATACAATGCAAGGTTGTCCTTTTTGTGTTGAATTCAAAGAGTTATTACAAAAAGAAGGTATTGAATTTTTTGACAGAGATATTGATGATAATAAAGAAGAATATGATTTGTTTGTTGAAATAACAAAAAATGATATGGTTCCATCTTTATTAATTATTGAAGTAAACGATGATGAACATGAGTCATTTTTATATGTTCCAGAAAAAAACTATGACGAACTCAGTGAGGCAATTCAAATTATAGATATACACAGAAAAAAATTGGGAATCATATAGATTCCTTTTTTCTTTTACAATACAACATTACTCCCTATTTTTTTTTAAAATCATTGGTTTTATGATTAATATTTATAATTGAACAATTATAGTTAAACTTTAATTTAAAACCAAGGTAAATAATAGTCTTTGGGTATTTATAGAATAACTGAAATATTTTACATGGGTAAGAATATATTAATAGTACCAAGCAACAGCCTTTTTGTAACTCCAGATAGAATACCTTTCATTAATTTTATTAATGATACTGGTGATGTACCTTTAAAATGGAATGTACAATCAGGAGCGTCAAGTCCCACATTTAATATTAGTGCTAGTACTTCATCTTCTCTTCTAACAATAGACCCTGGACTTTCAAGGGTACAATTTGATAAACTTAATATTGGAAATTATTTTGCGGTTGGTTCTCCTGGAGTGCAAATTTTAAACGGTACATTAAATTGGATTGGACCTACCACTAATATTGTTGGAGTACAAGGGGCGCAAGGGGATAAAGGGCCAACAGGGTTGCAAGGTGCCCAAGGTGCCCAAGGAGCCCAAGGTGCTCAAGGACCTCAAGGAAATAAAGGTGGCCAAGGGTCTCAAGGAGCTCAAGGGTTTCAAGGGCAACAAGGTCCATCACCTACAGGAGCCCAAGGAGCGCCAGGGATTCAAGGAGCTCAAGGGTCAACAGGTGCTCAAGGACCTCCAGGACCTCCAGGACCAATAGGTGATAAAGGTGGCCAAAATGCTCAAGGAGACATAGGATTTCAAGGTGCTGTAGGACCTCCAGGTCCTCAAGGAGCCCAAGGAGCACCAGGGATTCAAGGTGCTCAAGGGTCAACAGGACCTTCAGGACCTCCAGGGCCTCCAGGACCAATAGGTGATAAAGGTGGCCAAAATGCTCAAGGAGCACAAGGATTTCAAGGTGCTCAAGGTCCTCCAGGTCCTACAGGAGCCCAAGGAGCGCCAGGGATTCAAGGAGCTCAAGGTCCTAAAGGCCCTCCAGGTAATCCAGGCCCACAAGGTGCTCAAGGGTCACAAAATTTTATACCAGGTAATCCAGGCCCACAAGGTGCTCAAGGTGGGGTTGGTTTACAGGGTGGTGTAGGGGCACCAGGTGCTGGTTCTATAGGTTCACAAGGACCTAAAGGAGCTCAAGGT
>Ga0209499_1002663_pt1 | contig 11280 bp, 8 predicted proteins | sample C_130208_EF_Meta_FD_187306 | JGI IMG/M metagenome (GOLD analysis project Ga0209499, IMG submission 187306) | Freshwater microbial communities from Lake Croche, Canada to study carbon cycling - C_130208_EF_MetaG (SPAdes) (version 2) | ecosystem: Environmental > Aquatic > Freshwater > Lake | place...
TTGAGTACACTCTCTTTATCCGTGTTGGTTGTGCAATTGAAAACTATGACGCACATGTTATCGTACAGAATGTTAGAGTTTCTGGCACAGAAGCTCCATCAGTATCTTCTCTAGGTGCAGGATCAATCGGATCCCTAACCACAAACCCAGATGCTACAAGAGGTTCTTATGTAAACTTCCAACCAGGTGTCAACAACCAAGCTGCACAGGGTTCTGGATTGGGTACATTCTAATTTCAGTTCATTTAAAGATAAAGGGGGCAATTTGCCCCCTTTATTCTTTTTTAACATTATTTGGTATAATATTTATATAACGAAAGGAATCAAATGTCATTTGATACTCTTAAAATTAAAGAACTAAAAGAAATTGCAGAATCTTTTGCAGTAGATGTACCAACCAAAATTTCTAAGCAGCAATTAATTTTGCTTATGGAAGAAGAGGGAGTTACATACGATGCATACAAAAGATTCTTTGAGGCGGAAAAAGTAGAGCCTGAACCAGACTTTACTCCACGCCCACCAAAGATTGAAGGAAATGCTCCAGATGTTGTTTTGGTAAAAATGGATAGGGGTAATTTTACATTCCAAGCTGGAAATCATGTATTTACCAAGCAACACCCATTTATTGCTATGACAGCAAATGAAGCTCAGTCAATCTTTGATTCATATGAAGGTTTCAGATTAGCTACACCTAGGGAAGCCCAGGAATTTTATAGCTAATTTGTTGGAGGAAGTAAGTGCAACAAATTCATAATGGAACGAATCAAACGCTCACATTAGATATATATAAGAACGGTTATTTATCAAATGCAGATGGATCCGTATTTGTAACTATAACAGATGCGGATACCTCTGCATCAATTACTTCTGGGTCTGCTTTTAACGCTCCCCCAGATGGTAGGTACACCTTTGACCTATATGCAAACTTTACAACATTAAATCGGGTGCTAAAAGTTAGGTGGGACTATGTGGTTAATAGCGCATCTACTTTTCAAACACAGTATGTTCAAATTGTAACTCCTTATGCATTAGTTAGTGATATTGTAGATTATTACAATATTGGTCCAAAACCCTCAGACTTAAATTATTATTCAGAGCATGACATAACAGTTGCAGAACAAGTAGCAAGACTAATGGTAGAAAATTATACTGGTCAAAAATTTGGAACAAGATATGACTCTCAAGAACAATTTGGAAGTGGCTCGGATGCTTTAGAGCTAACAGAAAGAATGCTGACAATTGACAAGGTATATGAAAATAGTCAACTTGTTATAGATTATACAAACAATTATAATATTTTTGGATATGATGTAGAGCTTACTCCAACTGGAAAAGCTATGAGAATTAAAATGGATACATCTTATGGAGACGTTCGGTACGATAATCAAGTTGACCCAACTATTCTTTATTACGGATCATTCAGAAATCATACTAGATATAAGGTTGTTGGTCAGTTTGGATACAACTATGTTCCACAAGATGTTAAATTATGTACAATGTTACTTTGCGGAGATTTAATGTCAAATGATGCTGCTTGGAGAACAAAGTACCTAAACAAAATTAGTCTTGCAGAAGTATCTTTTGAGTTAGCAAAGGGAGCATTCAATGGAACTGGAAATGTTATTGTAGATTCAATACTAGATGGGTATAGAAATATCAATATGGTTGTGATTTAATTGGGAATTTTTCAATTAAACTCTTATACCAACACTTTCATGAATATGACCGCCGAAGTTTATATTCAGAAAAATGTTCAATCAGATAGTGGTGCAATGACTCGTCAATGGATTTATGATCAAACAATTTCCTGCAGAGCAATGGTTCCAGCAAATAAATCTGGAAAAGGCTCTACAGATACTAAAAGTTATGCTGGTGGGGCAGCGGGATATGCTGAAAACCTTGACATTAAACTACAAACAGATGTTAGATTAAGTAAGCGTTTTAGAATTAGTGGAATTACCTCAGCAAATGGAGAAAAGATATTCCTTGAGTATGATCGAATAAGCTTAGAGGATACAATTTTTGATATTGTAGCTATGCACCCTGTTTTAGATCCATTTGGAAAAATTGCTTATTATGAGTGTAATCTACGAAGGGCACAGGTTCAAAATAATGATATCATTGCAGTTTAGTAAAATTGATTTGCTTTTTGAAGAATTGGATTTAAAAATTGAAGGTATCAAAGAACTAGTTTCACCCACTTCAAAAACTCAGATAGCGAAAGCAGTATTTACAATTACTTCAAAACAATTTGTTAAAGATTTTTCAAAAGAATCTATAATTAATCCTAAAAAATATTTTCATATGTACGAGTGGAATAAGGTGGCAAATAATAATCAAAAACTTTTTGTTGTCAAAAGAAATTCTGTAAACTATGGAAATTTAAAAGTTGGATTTAAATTTAAACAATCAAGAACAAATGTTCCAATTCCTAATATGCCTAAAAAATCAAATTCAAAAAGGTCTGTTACTAAAAAAAGTATTTTTGCTAACAAGGCAGAGGTTATGGAATCTGGAAAACCAATTTCATTTACAACTAAAGACTACATAGCTTTTCTTTCACAAAAAGATGGAAAAGTTCATTTTGTTGCCCCCCACAAAATTGTTAAAATTTCTCATCCAGGCGGGAGAGGAACAAAAAACTCCTTTGAAAAATTTGCTAAAAAGTGGTATAACACTAAAGCAGAAAAAGTAGTAATAAGTTCAAGGTTGTTTTTAAATATTGAAAATGCTGTAGCAAAATCTTTGGACGGAAATAAAAAAGACAAAAAGAATGCAAGAGAAGCTATTAGAGTAGTTACAGAAAAATATGCTCAAGGAGTTGTTGAAGTATAATGCCAAACTATTCAATACACCCAGTGTTTGACCTAAACAAATATATTTGGGATAAACTAAAAACTAATAACATCTTGATGGAAAGTGATTATATTGCAGACAGTTTTACAGATCCAATTATTCCAGTTATTCCAGCACAGCAAATTCCAGAACTTAATAACTTAATCCCAGGTCAAGCATATCTTATTTATGATTATGAAGAAATGCCAACGCAAGAAAACTGGTGGATATCAAATCAATTAGTTACATACACTATTGTTTCTCCAAACTATGATTCAATTACACAAATTATGTCTTTGTTAAAAGATTTATTTAGAAGGCATGATGAATCTGCAAAGGATTTAAATAGTTACCCAGATATTTCTGGATACTACGACTTTCATTACATATCTATCGATTCATCTATATCCCCTCAACACTTTGCAAGCGAGGGCGGGTTTATGATGGGTGAAGTAAAACTTTATGTATCATATGCAAGACATTTAGACAACAATGGTAGATATCAGTAATTTGGCTTTTTCATTCTTATAGGATAAACTATTTATGAGGAAGTGAAAATTGCTAATTTTCTAAAAAGAAAAGAGGTGAAAAAAATATGTCAGACGTAAGAAATATTCTCGTTGGTGCTGCTCAGATCTTCGTATCTCGTGGAACCAACGCAGGTCGTCCAAACACTACTCCTGGTGGAGTAGATTTAGCTTGGAATAATAATCAAAGTGCAAAAACTTATTTACTTAACGCTCCATCAAAATGGAGAGATGTTGGTTACACAAATAATGGTTTTGAGATTTCGTATGAGCCAGGATATAACGATGTTATGGTAGATCAGTTGCTTGACGCAGCTCGTCTATTCAAGGCAACTCTTAAGGTTATGCTTAAGACAGAACTTACAGAGGGAAGCCTTGAAAACGTACAATTAGCATTTGGTCAGAATGAAGATGCAGTTACTATTTCTGCAAACACTGGTGTTGTTAGTACCAATCAGGTGCTATCATTCACAAGTGCTTCTACTTTAGATCCAGCCAAACTAAGCATTGCTTCTGCTGGAACTGCATCTACTACATTTGCTGGTTTAACAACAGCTACTCCTGTAACTGGTGTGGTAACTAGTGGTACTTTAGCATTTGCTGCAGGTGCATCTCCAACTTACAACATTACTAGAGATAGTTCTGGTGCAGTTGTTGCTGTTACTCAGGTAAGTGGTGGTTTAATTACTACAGCATTACCAATTGGTGCTGCAAGCATTACCCTTAATGGTACTGCACAAGGTTACAACACTGGAACAAGCATTACCAATGGAAATGCTTTACACAATGTTATACTTGCATACAGTGCATCAGGTACTGCTGCTGCTAACGCTACACTTGCTATTGCAGGTGGTGCATTAGGAGATGCTCCAGTTGAGCGTTCCATTGTAGCTGTAGGTAATGCTCCATATCAAATTGGTGCAACCGCTGCAGATACGCAAACCCCATCTGAGGTACAATTAGGTACAACATCAACATCCAACTTTAAAGAAAGAGTTTATGTTGCTCGTAGAGTTGTTCAGGTAGATACTACATCTCATGGCTTAAAGCGTGATGCTGCAACTGTATTCCCAGTTAGCTTCCGCTGCTTGGCTGATGACGCTGATGCTTATGATGGTGCCGAATATGGTGTTATCATTGATCGTGTTTATGGCTAAAGTTAATAGCTTAGTAAATGCCCCTGAGAAATCGGGGGCATTTATGTATTTAATACATTTTTTGGTATAATTCTATTATAGAAATAAGGAGGTTGCTTTGGCAACAACAGTATATGATATTGAAGAAATTCAATTATCAAACGGAGAAACATTAGTAATCAGACCATTAACAATCAAGCATCTAAAGAAATTTTTGGCGGTAATCAAGAAAATGGATGACCCATCAGTTACAGATGAAGATCAAGTAATGGAAATCTTTATTGAAGCAGCAATGATTTGCCTTGAGCAATTAAACCCAAAGCTTGCAGAAGATAGAGATACATTTGAAGAAGTCATTGAAGTACCTACAATGATGAAAATCTTAGAAATTGCTGGAGGGCTAAAACTTAATGACCCAAACCAAGCGGTGGCGGATCTAGTTGGAGTGAACTAGATTTAGCCACTTTGGAAGCAGAAGTTTTTCTTCTGGGTCATTGGAAGAATTATGATGAACTTGAGTCTAGTATATCTATTGAAGAATTGCTTGCAACACTTAAAGCAATGCATGACAAAGAAGATAGACAAAATAAATTTATGGCTGCACTCCAGGGAATTGAACTTGAAGAAAAAGAAGAGGAACAGAAAGCAGACATTGCCGATCTTAAGGGCTGGAGAGCTAGTAAAGATGGCTTTGGAGTTGGTATGGGACTTGGGCATGTTGTGGAGGGCTAATGGCTAGTAGTATTGATTTTAATGTTAATGCTTTTGCTAACTTTTCTCAGGTACAAACTGAGATTGGTAAGTTAAAAGCATCTATATCAACGCTACAAGCCCAACCACTTCTTGGTACATCTGGAAAGCAAACAGCAGACGAAATTCAAAGTATTCAAAAACGCTTTGACCAAATGATTTTGTCAACTCGTGCTTTCAATATGGAGTTAGTAAAATCTACAGACCATATTGACGAGTTAGGTTCAAACCTTGAAAGAGGAAAACTTGGTCTTCATCAATATTTTGACCTTTGGAAAAATAGAAACAAAGAAACAAGCAATCAACTAAACGACTTAGCAGATTCTCAAGCGAGGATTGCTAAGTCGTTTGTTATTCCAGATGCACTAAAAACGGGGTACTCAAGAGTAATTACTAGCATCAACGCTGACCTTAAAACTCTTGGTGCAACACAAGAAGCTATGAATATTAAAACAAGAGCTTTGAACTCCGCAATTCGTGGTATGGGCACAGAACTTATTAACCTTGGTAAAAATACACAATGGACAGGTCGACAACTTACAGTAGGTCTTACCGTACCAATGATTGCATTTGGTGCACAAGCATCCAAGGTATTCCAAGATGTAGATAAAGAATTAACAAGATTGGCTAAAGTTTATGGATCTGGTTTAACTATTACATCTCAAGAAACCCTTGACGCAATTAGAAAGCAAACTTTAGATTTAGCAGCAGAACTTTCTAAAGCTTATGGTGTGACTGCTCAAGCTACTACTGCAGTCGCTGCAGATTTGGCAGCAACTGGCTTGCAGGGTCAAGATCTTATTAAATCTACTAAAGAAGTTATGCGTCTTACAACTCTTGGAGAGTTAGATCAACAAAGTGCAATCAAAGCAACTATTGCACTTCAAAAAACATTTAAGTTAACAACAGATGATACAGCAAAAGCCGTAGATTTCCTTAACGCAGTAGAAAACCAAACTAGCACATCGATGGCTGACTTAGTAGAAGCACTTCCAAGAGCATCAAACGTAATTAATCAATTAGGCGGAAGTTACAAAGATCTAGCTGCTATGATGGTTGCTCTAAAAGAAGCGGGAGTTCCAGCAGCAGAAGGTGCAAATGCTATTAAATCTGCAATGGCATCATTAATTAATCCAAGCACTAAGGCTACCAAAGCATTTACAGAGTTTGGAATTAATATTAAAGAAATCACATCAAGAGATGCTGGAAATCTTTTGTTAATGATTAAAGATTTACAGATAGCACTTGATGGAGTTGCTCCACAAGACAAGGCTAGATTAATTGAAAACTTATTTGGTAAGTTTCAGTTTGCTAAAATTACCGCACTTATCAATAATTTGGGTGCTGCAAATAGTCAGACAAATCAAGTATTCCAGCTTGCTATGGCTTCATCTACACAACTAGCTGCTTTGTCAGCAAAGGAACTTGAAAAGCAAGCAAATAGCGTTAGCGGAAAATACAATCGTGCTATTCAAGAATTTAAAACCCAACTTCTTCCTTTAGGTGAAAAGTTTATTACTTGGGCTACCAAGGCTATGAATATATTTTCTAAGTTCCTTGATGTTGTAAATAAGTTTAGTCCATTAAAGAATGTTTTGATGGGAGTTCTTGGCGGTACCGCATTGGTTGGTCCTATCCTTATGCTTAGTGGTTTGATGATTAACCTTGTAGGATCTCTTGTTAAGGGTGCCAACTTCTTTAGAATGTGGAAGCAAGGCTTCCAGGGAATTGGTACTGAAGCATCTGGACTAAAAGGTGCTTTTCAAGGAATTCAAAATTATTTTGAGCAGATTGATACCAGTTCTTTAGCAGCATCTCACAATACAGATATGCTTGGGGAAAATGCTAAAAATGCTACACAAGCATTTGCTATTCTAAATAGAGAAATTCAAAAACTTTCAGAGAACCTGCTTGATATTGCAGGACACCCAATTACTCCATACATTCCTAATACAAAGTATGCAACAATGTCTAAGGATGAACTTACTGCCCTGCATCTGTATGAAGCGGATTCAAAGCAACAAGGTGGAGAAAGACCACACTATACTTCTAAGGCAGAAGCATTAAAACAATATTATGCTAATCCTTCTGCTACCCCCCAATTACAAGCAGTTGAAGCTGGATATATTTCTAAACACGGTCAAGACGAAGGCTCTAAAAAGTTTAAGCAATACTTTGAAGAGGGTCAAATGGCTCAGTATGGAATGGTTCCACAAGGTTCTGCTGCAGGTCTTCTTCAAAGAAGATATGGTCAGGAAAATGTTATTTATGGAAATGCGGGCGGTCCTACAAAAGATGAAATTTTTGCCAGAGAAACTCAAAGACTTGTTGATATTCATGATCAAATTATTCGTGGAAAAATTAAAGATGAAGAATTAGCAGGAGAAGAATTAACAAGAATTCTTGGGTTTACAAGTCAAAAAGGTCGCCAATTAACAGATGCCCAAATTGCGGAACTTGAAATAATTATTGATAAAGTTACATTTGAGGCAAGTCAAGTCAGCAAATCTGTTGTAGATAATCTTGTTACTCAAAAAGCACTTTTAGCTGGATCAGAAACAGCAATTGATGATTTAAACAGTCAAGTTAAAAGAATTATGACCAGTGGAGATTCACAATCTCGTGCTGGAAGAATTTCTGTTGCGTGGCAACAATTTGTTGACACACTATCTGCTGATGCTGTTAGAGAAATTGGCAATTACAGATTAATGATTACCTCGCAAATTGCTAGTGCATCTACACCAACAGAAGCACTTATGGCGGGAAGAAACCTAGAAGCAGATATTGCCCTTGAAGCTCAAAGAAAAGGAAATTCTTTTGCAGAACAATTGGGTCCTGGAGAAACAATGGGAGCACAGAGATTAAAATCTGCAATTGTAGGTTTTGCAGGACCAACTAAGAAATTACAAACGGGAGGATCAGCCTGGGTGCCAGGAACAGGTGATGGAGACAAAGTACCTGCTATGTTGGAGCCTGGAGAATTTGTTGTAAACAAAAATGCTGCTAAACAATATGGAGGAGTTCTTCACGACATAAACTTTAATAGAGCACCAAGATTCCAAAATGGTGGGGGAATTCCAGGATTTAATGAGGGCGTAGATCTTTCTGGAATGCCAGAAAGTTGGGCAAAAAGATATACCACTTGGATGAGTGCACTAGAAGCAGCTGACTCAGAAGCAAGAAATGGAAGGTTTGCTGATTTAGGATTAACAGATATTGGTTCAAAAGTTCAAGGTCTAGGCGGTATGAGTTCTCTTATTCCAGGTGTAAATGGTGTTTATGAAATTAATGGTAAAAAATATGTTCTAAAGGGTCACGATACTGCCGACTCCGCCCTTATTGAAGCTAGAGGAACTCAATTAACTCGTGATATTTTTGGGCTTAATACTCCAAATCAACAATTTGTGAAGTTTGCTCACCCACAAACAGGTCATCATATGTTTGGTGTTATGTCACCCTATGACGAAACTTTTGCAAGTAGTACAGGAGATTTTAGTCCAGAGAATGCGGTTAATCAAATGCTTGCTGCAGCTGTCAGAAGAGATAAAGATTTACAGTCAGATAATTTTTGGCAAGGAATTGTTGGAGACGTTGGTGCAGGTTTCTTAGGCGATAAAGCATCGCAGCCAAGATTAAGATTAGACTCCCCAATTGTAGACCTTGAAGCACAACTTCGTGCAATTCTTTTAATGGATAAAGCTGGAGCTAGAAGACACGGAGCTGAAGCAACTGCTCCAATTATTAGAGAACTTGGTGCTGAGGGTCTTACAAGAAAATGGCAAGAAGCTGCAAAAGCAGCTCTAGCAAAAGCAGAAAATGCTCTTTCAAATATGTCAATGATGACACCAGAAGAACAAAAAGCTTATTCATATATTATTGAAGATTTGAGAAAAGCATCTATGATGGATATGAGTTCATATTTTGATGCCTGGGCATCAGTAGAGCCACAAATTAAAAAGCCACCTACAGAAAAAGCACTTGCAACAAAAGAAGCAAATAAAATTAAATCTTCTGCAGAAAGAAAATTAGCATTTGGAGCAGGGTATCCAGAATGGGCTATGCAAGATGGTGGAGATGTTCCAGGATTTGTAAGGGGTAGTGGACGCAAACCTATAAGGACAATTTTTTATGGAACGGGTCACGGAATTCAAAGATCATCAGCCCCATCAGATTGGAAAAAAGCTATTTCGGGTGGTTTAAATTCTCCATTCATTCAAAAAAGATCAATTAACGCTGGAAAACTTGGAATTGGTAATTCAAGTAGAATTGAAATTGCTCATACTAAATCAAATGTTTATAAAAAAGTTTTTGGACAAAATGCAAAACAATGGGATGGCAGTGAAATATTTGAAGTTGGCTTAATTAATAATATGTTAAATATGCTTGATGGAACTGGAGTTGTAGGAAATTTTGCTAAAAAATGGATGGGAAATGCAGTTCATGTTCAACCAGATTCAATAGCAGAGGGAAATAAATTATTTGAAGCTCTTAAAAATGCAGTGCCACATCTTAAAGATAAAGATGCACCAAAAGGCAATTCAAAAAATTGGATTGCGGGAGCATATAAATTTTTATCAAATAGGGAAAACATTGATTACTACGGTAAAAAAATTAGACTTAATGATTACGCTGAGGGAAAACTTAGTCCATTACAAACACTAAATAAAAATGTTCCAAAAGATCTTAGAGAAAAAATTAAAGGTAAACAACGTGGTGGAATTCAGGGATTTGAAATTGGTGGAGGATATACATTAGAATCATTAGTAGATGATTGGCAACAGGGTCCTAAAAAAATTAGAAATTACCCCGAAAAACTTAAAGCATTATTGTCTAGTCTTAGTCCAATTCAAAAAAATATGATTCTTAGAAGAAAGACTAGACTTGGTGTTCCAGGAGAAATGCCTCAAGGACAACAAGTTGCTATTATGCAAGCCCTTGAAACTGGTGATTATGAAAGTATTCTTGGTAAAAGATTTAATTTAACTGGAAAGCCTTCGGCATATACAGAGTGGGGATTTGACTGGCTTGCGAGTAAAGAATTTACCGATGACCCTCAAAAATTAGAATTTGCTCGATATCAGTTAGAAGTAGCAGAAAAAAGTTTAGCTTCCACTAAATCTGCTATAGATTCAGTAATTAATCAACCAGACACAATGCACACAAAATTTGTTGCAAAGCCTTGGCTTGAAGGCAGATTTAGAGGCTGGAAAGATGACGGAACAACTTTTGAAGAAAAGATGGCTATTTATCTAAAACATAAAGAAGAAGATGTTTTGAGAGAAAGGGCAAATGTTGCTAGATTTATGCCCTATGGTAAAGAGCCAACCGATGTTATGATTCAAAGGGAATTTAAGAAGGGTCATCCAATGCTGGATGTTTCAGCAGCAAAGCCTGATGCAAAATATCGTGGCAGAAGTATAATGGAAAGAGAATGGATCACTGGTTCTAGTCGACCAAAACTAGAATCTATTTCTCAAGTTTGGATTCCACCAGATAAAATGATTGGTGGTCAAAAAGCATATCAACAAGCAATTGAAAATAATTTATTCCCATATGTATTAAATATGAAACAACGTGGTGGTTTCCAAAACTTAATGGGACAAAATCCAAAGCAAAGATGTTTCTTCTGTGGCAGACCAGCAACAACAGTAGTTGAGGGAGATGGATACTATCAACCATATGCAACTTGTAATAGTGAAAGGTGTCAAGGTCAAGCAGAAGATTTCCTATACTCTATGGTTGATTATATTCCTATTTCAAAATATCCAAAAGAAGATTTATTCGATGTAAGATTTGGTAGGAAACCAGTAGGTAATCAAGAATCATATAAAACTTTAGCTAATCCTTGGGGTAAAGGTATAAGTATTAAAGGTGGTATGCCAGGTTTTATTAAAGGTGGTATGCCAGGTTTCCAAAACTTAATGGGACAAAATCCAAAGCAAAGATGTTTCTTCTGTGGCAGACCAGCAACAACAGTAGTTGAGGGAGATGGATACTATCAACCATATGCAACTTGTAATAGTGAAAGGTGTC
>Ga0209499_1002664_pt1 | contig 11279 bp, 8 predicted proteins | sample C_130208_EF_Meta_FD_187306 | JGI IMG/M metagenome (GOLD analysis project Ga0209499, IMG submission 187306) | Freshwater microbial communities from Lake Croche, Canada to study carbon cycling - C_130208_EF_MetaG (SPAdes) (version 2) | ecosystem: Environmental > Aquatic > Freshwater > Lake | place...
ATTTCGCATTTCAAACGCCGATTAATATCAATGTGTTCTTAAATAATTCTTTGTGTTTTTGTAAATATTTATAATCAAAATTTTTGTTACATTTATTACAATGTAACAAATATATAAATCTTGAACATTGTGATATATGAGCCCTTTTATGTTTTTTATAAATTTCAGAATTTAATATTTTTGCTCCACAAAAAAAACAAATCATATATAATTCTATAATTTATTTTTATATAATTTTCATTATATAAAAATGGGCGTTTTAAATGAGAAAAGGTGTAAAAAAAAGTATGGCAAAAAACTATTATTTTTATTTATAACAGCGCCAATAGATTCCCACATCGTTTAAAAAAAGCATCGAGGGCTCCTGGAGCAGAGCCTGTAACAGAGTCATTCGGTATAAATGTAGTGTTGCCCTTGACATACACGAGCAGAACGGGGACACCATTTACCATTCGTTTTTGTTTTAAACACGAGTACAAATCAAAACTTTCATCCACATCAACATCGGCACAAATAACGTTTGGCGGCGATGATGCAAAAAAGGCTTCCACCACGTGTGCAATTTGTTTACATGGTCCACACCATGTTGCTCCAAGCTTTATAATGACGAGTCCTGGATTTTGTTTTAGAAGGTCCAAGAAGGTGTCACGTGAATCAAAAGAAGTAATTATTTGTTTACATATTGCAATTGTTTCCTTTTTTGTTTCCTTTTTTGTTTCCATTTTGTTATTCATTGTTTTTATACTTTTAACAAAAAAGTATGGCAAAAGTTTTTTAGTTGTATCCTTTTTTTTGTGATATTATATTTTTTTTGAAACATTTGTCGTTATTTTATTTTTTAAAGAACGTATTTTTGTGCCATACTTTTTTACACCTTTGTCACTTTTAAATCGCCGAATATCGGCGGTTTTTGTCAGTGACAAAGTAACGTTGCCATGCGCATTTTCAATGCGCAAAGGTGTAAAATTATAAAAAAGTATTAATTTGCAAGCGTGGATAATGATTCTAGGTAATCAATATCCATATCCGGCAAGTCCGGATGGCACTCCCAAAAATATCTACAATATGCCCAAATGAAGCAGCAGTGGGTAGGGTATAGGGAGTCTTTTCTTGTTTTTGCTTCTTCTCCAGTCATTCCTTCTCCAGCTGCGCTCATCATTCCTTCTTGAAGAAGTTGTTCAAATATGTTGCGAGGCAACATGGAGAGACTTTTGGCAGGCAGGACATACATTAGTTGTGTCAATGCACTTACTGGTGTATTATTGAATGGCGGAATTAATAAAGTAGTAAAAGGTATATTTGGGACGTTTGGCGCAAGGTCTTGCAAGAGTGGTGGATAAGCATATCGATATCGCCACCGCCAGTTTGCACATCCTCTTGTATAATATCGCATTGTCCACTCGAGTCCTTCCAAATAGTTTATGGATACATCTTTGGTCAGGTCCAAAGTTCTTGGCTCGTCAAATAGTGCTTCATAATATCGGTTTTCCCATCCAATATCAAAAGGCGCTATATATTTTTCCGTGCTTCGCTCCCACGTTGGGATAAGCTCAAATTTGGTCATGGGTTTGTCTTCTTTTTGTTTGTCTTCTTTTTGTTTGTCTTCTTTTTGTTTGTCTTCTTTTTGTTTTTGTATTTCGTGTATTGCGTACTTTTCTTTACGGTCCCGAAGGCGTGTTTCTTTCTTGAAAAACTCCAATTCTTGTGTAGCGAGGTAATGTATGAATCGTTTAACGTTTGGCCACATGATGAAACATTCGTCTATTTCTGTTTTGTTGGAACCTTGACAAAGAGTAAAATGTCTTGGTTCATCAAAAGTCCGTTGGATGTGTTTGAATGCGACAAGAAGCTTATCGATACCGCCGGTTCGAATATTGAGGGCCGGAAAATGGGGTAAGAAGTCATTTCCAAGAAAGAAACAGAGAAAGATGTAATCATGTGGTGTAATTCCAGAATCCTTTTCTAAGGATTTAGCCAATTGAGGTATGTCCAAAATATAAAGGCTTTCGGGTTCGAGGGTAGCATCAATTGTTTTAATAAATTCTGGTGTCTCTCTGTACAAAAAGATATTTGGACATATATCCAAATGATTAATGCACAACATGATAAGGTCTGCATCGAGCCCATAGATAAAGGTTATTTCTTTATCCTGAAGATGTTTTGTTTTATTTTGCCGGATATATTCAAAAATTTTGTGTTCACCTTCGCCGGCGATTTCGGAACCACTAACAATAATGTCTAAATAATGCAAATGTTTTGAAACGACGGTAAAGTGCCGCAAAATTGCCCCATTTAATTGCGTCATGAATTCTGTTCCGGGAGTTATTGCGATTGTACTGAAAGGCTTTTCTTTTGTTTCTTTTGTTTCTTTTGTTTCTTTTGTTTCTTTTGTTTCTTTTGTTTCTTTTTGAAGGCTTGCTTCATAAGCAGACTTGAACCGCCGACTGCGCTGCTGGTCCATTTTCGCTACCGGTGCGACGCCATCGAATGCAATCATAACACATTGTGTTGGCCGAACCGTTTCGATATATTCTTCGATTTGAGCAATAACTGCGGAAATAATAGTTTCATTTGTATTTACATTTAATTTGCGAATGGCATCATAAATAATAGAGTTGCTATCAAGATACAAGTTGGCTGGGCGGACTGTTTGCTGCTTGACAATATTTCTGTTTGTACGGATGAGCTGCGAAAAGTAACTTGGAATTCCCATTTTTTTTGAAATAAAGGTTATAATAAATGGTCAAATGGTAAAAAAAACTCTATTTATGTTATTGTAAATTATGTTTCTATATCCAAATTTTTAATGTGTTGTATTTGTTGTATTTGTTGTTTGTTCTATTTTTTTTTAACTCTGGCGTACTATTAAATGAAGGACATTTCATTCTGCTATGACGTTATCGCAGATATTGCAAAAAATATTCAAGTTTGTAATAGAGAAGGCATCATCTCAAGAAAGCAAATGGGAATACATTTAGATTCTATACGGGTTATCGAACAGACATTAAACAATCAAACAAACAACGAAACAGATAATATAATTGCCAAGTTGGCCGAGCTCGCGCGTTCAGTTGGGTGCTATAATATTAATGTCTTCTTGGACATATGTTTCAATATAGATATGCCAACAACCAATAAACAACTAAATCTTATTTCCAAATATTATCGACCAATTGGATATACGTTTACTCCGTTGCAAACCAATTCCAAAAAACAATCATGGGATTGCGAAGATGCAGTTTTGTACACAAGCGACTTTCAGTTAAAAGTCTCAGGTATGCGCATATTTATAGCGTTGCCCGCCCTCAATACCGCCGTTTGCATTATGGGCATTGTAGAAAATGCATTAATCGAAGGTATTTGTCCACAAATATTGCTACATGGAATAACTGGTTTTACACCTTTGCTAAAAAATGAAATTGCAATGAATAAAATGTTCCATTTAAAAGATTATTTATGCGCTTCCTCTATCAAGGACCTACAGGTTAAATTAGTTGCATGGCGTAGTCGTAACAAAATTCTTGCGCATAAACCATTAGCATCGGTTGTCCGCGACTTTTGCAGCGCAGACTTGTATACAAAACGATGTACCATAATGAGCTTATTGAGTGCGACGCCATCCATATGCCAAGAGGACAAGTATCTTGCATATTTGTTATATGACCTTTTGTCTGTTGACCGTGTTGGCACAATTCCGGACACCGAAGAACAGTTGAAGCTTCTTGACAGTTTACCATTTGGTGTCCGACGAACATTCACAGAGGCAATGGCAAGTACAGTCGCATACACCTCTGCACTAAATACAAGTGACATTTCGAAAGTTCCATTTGAACAACAAATATGTCTTATGAAATGCAATGATACTACAAAAGAAAAAGCAATGTCAAAATTAAAAGAAGTACGTGCGAAATCGGATGATTCTGGTTCAAAAGCAAGAATATATCTGGAAGGGTTACTCAAAATTCCATTTAATATTTTCAAAGAAGAATCAATTGCCGGTGTTATAAGAGAATTACAACATGCTTATTCGGAGTTATTGACAATGAATATCTCTGATAACCCAAAATTAGAACAAAAACAATTAGAACAAAAATTAGAACAAAAATTAGAACAAAAATTAGAACAAAAATTAGAACAAAAATTAGAACAAAAATTAGAACAAAAACAAAAATTAGAACAAGGCAAAATTTGTTTTTTCATTATAGCCCGACATATTCAGGAACTCATTGAATCATGTTCGCAAGACATTGTGAAAACATTATCTACAAAAAAACTCATAAACGCATTTAGAGAACAGTTCTTGCCTCCTACAAATACAAAAACAAAAACAAATACAAATACGATATCGCTGAAAGATTCCATTGTAACATCATTTCAAAACGTAGTGGATAGTTCATTGAATTCCACAAATTTATCCAAAGTATCCAAAGTATCCAAAGTATCAAAACCTTTCGACAGTTTATTACGCAAGAACATTGCCTACTATGCACAGATTGCATCGATTGCATCCCTCTTGCAAAGTGTTCCTCTCCATTTAGATACGGCTCGCAGCATGTTAAATAAGGCGGTGCATGGACATTCAAAAGCAAAAGACCAAATTGAAAAAATTATTGGCCAATGGGTAAATGGAGAAAACGGTGGCCATTGTTTTGGATTCGAAGGTCCTCCTGGTGTAGGTAAAACGTCTCTTGCAAAATATGGTCTTGCACAATGCCTTCGTGATTCAGATGGCGAATGCCGTCCATTTGCAATGATTCAAATGGGTGGAGATAGTAGTGGAAGCACATTGCATGGTCACAATTACACGTACGTTGGGTCTACATGGGGTGCTCTTGTTCAAATAGTGATTGATAAACGATGTATGAATCCAGTGATATTTATCGACGAGGTAGATAAAATTAGTAGAACAGAACAGGGTCGCGAAATAATAGGTATACTAACGCACCTTTTGGACCAAACACAAAATGATTCTTTTCAAGACAAATACTTTAGTGGCATTGACCTTGATTTTTCGAAAGCGCTTTTCATTCTTTCTTATAATGACCCCGATGCGATAGACAAGGTGCTCTTGGACCGTATTCACCGGATAGAGTTCAAGGCTCTGTCAATTCCGGAAAAATTATTTATCTGTAAGAATCATTTAATACCAGAGATGATGCGAAAAATGGGAATGGAAGAGGTAATTGAGATTAGTGATGATGTTATTACGCATATTATCGAAGAATACACCAGGGAGTCGGGTGTACGAAAGGTGAAGGAATTATTATTTGATTTAATTGGTGCGATTAATGTGAAGCTGCTAAGGTCCGTTTCGTTGGTTTCTTTTCCCGTAGTTGTGACAATTGAATCTTTGCAAAAGGAATATTTTAAAGGAGTGCCATTTATGACACTAAAGTCGATAGGTAGTGGTGCAAAAATTGGATGTATTAATGGATTATGGGCGAATTCGTCGGGGAAAGGAGGTATATTACCATTAACTGCCAAATTGTGTCCATCGGACAAATTTCTGGATATGAAGTTAACTGGTTTGCAAGAAAAGGTGATGCAAGAATCTATGCATGTTGCTCTAACGGTTGCGTGGAATTTGACGCCAAAGTGCCGTCAACTCGAAATATCTGCATTGGACCCACGAGTTGGAATTCATATTCATACTGGTGATGGGGCAGTACAGAAAGATGGTCCGTCGGCTTCTACCGCGATTACCTGTTTGTTATACAGTTTATTTAATGATATTGCGATTCAACATGACATTGCCATGACGGGCGAGATTGGATTAGATGGCGGAGTTAACGAGATTGGTGGGTTAGATTTGAAGATTACCGGCGGTATTAAAGCAGGTGTCAAGAAATTCTTTTATCCGGAGGAGAACCAGAAAGATGTGGATGCGTATTTAAGCGCATATAAAAATAATAGTATACTTGGTACAGTCGGTGGAATCGGTGGAATCGGTGGAATCACGTTTTATCCAATATCGAATGTGGAAGAGTGTTTTCCAATTATTTTTACATAAAGAAAACTTGTCTATTGGCGAAAATATGTTAAGAAGGTTGTTTCGTTGTTTCGTTGTTTCGTTGTTTGGTTGTTTCGTTGTTTGTTTGGGGTTAGGTCCTATACTTTCTTTGCAAGAATTGAACGCATCGATTTAATTTGTTCCAGTCTGACTCATAAGTGACAACAATAGTATAGCCCAATTCCGCCAATTGTTGTTCCCGTTCCATCGTTGCTCGATGGAGTTCCCCAAACGTTTTCTTGGAAATAGGATTCATATGCGATGGATTAAACGTTTTGGGATTGCCGTGCCAGAAATCTCCATGGTATTCATAAATAGTATTTGTCTCTTTGCAATATCCGTCTGCGGCAAACCGCGTTCCAGGAATACGAAACTCGCCGCCATTTTCCGCATGTTCGATATCGATACCATTAAGTTCCGACATGAAATTTAACCAAAGAATTTGGCCTTTCGAATATTTAAGTTTGCACTTTCTGCAATTAGATCCCCATAAGTGATTTGCTGGCGTTTGTTCGAATAAACCATGAACTTTGCATGTGATGAGCACAAATGTTGTGTTATTAACGTAATTGACGTGTAAGTAGCCATATTTGTCCCCATGCTTTGCAATCGCCTTTGCAATAAAGTCTTCGGTATTCGATAGAGCACGTCCACCACAAATAGGGCATCCCTGGGAGTGGGTGATGTGATTTGATGGGGTTTGTTCGAAATCGCCGTGTAAAGAACATGTAATGATTATTTTTGTTGTCATTGTTACGTAGCAAGATTTATCATATGTGAATGTTTTGCCATGGGTTTTTTGGGCAGCATTAATGAAATCCTCTGTTGAGAATATAACCATTCCATGTGCGCATTTAAAACAACCCGCACCACTTAAATGACTATTAGGGGTTTGTAGAAATTCTCCGTGTATTTTGCAAATTATTATTATATCCGTTCTAGCGTCACAATACTCCGTCTTGGAGTAGTCGAATAAGTCGCCATGTTTTGACATCGCTTTCTCAATAAACTCCATCGTCGTAGGTTGATGCACCCCTGAACATTTTGAACACCCCGACTTCTTTGAAATGTGACTATTAGGGGTTTGCTCAAACTCTCCATGAATCTTGCAAATGATAACAATATTTGCCATTGCGCTGATATAATTTGATTTAGAGTAACAGTATATGCCACCATGTACAAGTGTCGCTGCGGAGATAAAATCTTCAGTAGTATGGCGAGTTTTTTCTGCATTTCTTTCGGTTGCGCATTTAGTGCAACCAGCTTTTTTGGAAAGGTGACCATTTGGCGTCTGTTCAAATTTACCATGAACGCGACAAATAATAACGACTTTTTCTCGCGCAAATTGGTACATTGTTTCTGAGTAGTCATATGTATCTCCGTGTACTTCTTGGGCCATAATTATAAATTTTGCCGTTAGAGTGTCTGTGTTCCTGCGAACATCTTTGCGACATTCGGGGCACGTATCACCTGCCTTATGTGCTTTTGGTGTTTGCATAAAGATTCCATGCAGGTTGCAGATAATTGTAACATGTTCGCGATTTCTTTGATATTTTGTGTCCGAATAATTGTACAAGTCTCCATGTTTTGCGATTGCCTTGGCGATAAAATCTTTCGTTTTTTGGTCTTTTTCTTTTTCTTCTTCTTCAATCAATGACACAGTTGTGGGTTCACTGTCCATTTTCCGTTTTTTCGTTTCTTTTGTTTTCGTTTCTTTTGGTGTGTCGTAGACTCGACGCAACATTCTGATGTCAGAAAGCAAATGGTTGTTCGGTCGCCATTTGCTTTTTCTTTTGTCTTTATATTGTTTGTACATTTGTCTTTATATTGTTACTATTGTTACTAATGGTTTTTGCCATGTTTCTTCTTATGTTTTCTCTTCTTGGTGCCCCGCACTGGATGAAGCATTCCAGCTGCTCCTAAGTCAGCCATTAACTGTCTTTGAGCGACTGCTGCTTTTCTTGTGCTACGTCTGCCAATATTGTCCGGTGATAAAGAAACAACGGGTGTTGAAGGGGAAGAAGCGGAAGAAGGGGAAGCAAATACCCCAGCAATCTCACTCGGAGATGCGGTTTTTCTATGATGCGGTCCTGGCGATGAAAACATTGCAGCAATCTCACTCGGAGATGCAGTTTTTCGGTGATGATGAGAAGAATGAGGTTGGTTTCTCGTTTGCGGTGCGCTTGCCCATCTTGCCTCGGCTGCATTTATTTTATCTTGCTCTTCCTGAAACTCCCGTTGTTGTCTCTCAAATTCAGCCTCGTTAAACTCAAACTTCTGGGATTTATCATGATGAGGATTGTTTGTCTTTTGCATTTCGCTCGCCCATCTCGCGTCGGCGTCATTCATTCTTCTATCTTGTCCCTGATGAAACTCGTCTTGTTGTTTCTGAAATTCAGCCGCATTAAACAACTTGTCCGAGTTTGATGGATGAGGATTGTTTCTCTTTTGCTGGTCGCTTGCCCATCTTGCCTCTGCGTCATTTATTTTATCTTGTTCTTCCTGAAACTCCTGTTGTTGTCTCTCAAATTCGGCCTCATTAAACTCGTACTTATTCGACTTGGCACCTTTGGGCCCATTTACACACCGCTTTGTCGATGGCTTCCAAACTTTTCCTTCAGGACACTCGCGTATTCCAGATGCTTTCTTTTTGTTAGTAGTACCTTTTGCCTTTTTACATGGCTTATCAGGGGCAGGTCGTTCAAATCCTGCCACACAGGACTTCCGACATCTGACATCATCGGGGTTAACACGTTCCCATCCTTCACGACATGGTAAACGAGCATACTGAGCAGGTCTTCTGGTCGCTCTATTACGATTCCTTATCACACTTTCTCTATCTGTAAAACGAAGTGGCTTACCCTGCGCTTTTAATTGCTGAAACTCCTCAATACGTTCGGCTAACCTTATTTTCTCTCTTGGAACAAGAATACCGTTGTCGTATTGATAATGACCAGCAATGTCTCTTGCATAGTCTTTCGCCTTGGTATCAATACACATGCTACGATTGATGTCATACGCAAGCGCTTTCAATATATCGGGGTCCAAATCTTCCAGTTCCTGTTCAGTCGTATTTTGGTCGCTTACATATTGGGACATGGTTTCTTTTGTTTATGGTAAGAAGAAAATTGTCAAAAAAAAATGGGAGTTAATTAAAATGCTCTTTTAATGTTGCGTATAATCTCAATCGCGGCTTCCGCTGCTTGTTTCAAATTTGCGCCAACTATACTGGGGTCGTCTACTTCAGCGATGTAGGCGAGACGAATAATACTGTCCGTATCATGTGGGTGTACTTTTTTAAACCCGCAATAGTTAATAGTGCGGTGAATGGCACCTTCAAAGTACAATGTAAATAGCGCATACTCCAAGATTTTGCCAATAGTATAATCTTCTCCAATGAGAATTATATCAAAACAATTTGGCATGGTGGAATCGCCTGATACGATTGTTGTCGTTGACGCAGTTGATGCAGGGTTGTTGTTTGAGACGCGTCTTAGGCGGTCTATAATATTATCACATGCGAGGCTCACAAGCATATCTGGTGAATACACCCCAACGCTCTCGATAATGAAATCAAAACTGTTGTCAAGAACGATTCGTTGTGCATCCAAAAGGTCCCAGTTTTTCAATTCGAATTCAATCGCCTTTGCGTCGAGTTCTTTTGTTCCAGCAGCGCCTGCCGATTTTAGGGTTTCCTCCTTTAACCGGCGAGCTTCCACGATTTGCTCGCCATTTGGAGTCATACCATAAGCGCAAGTGCTGACGACATTGTACATTGCATCTTCTTTTGCAGTTCCAAGTGAGAAGATGCAACTCAGTGCAATTCGTTCACCTGGAATTTCATCCGAGATACGTGGTCGCAATCGGACGAAATCGATAAAGCAGTCTGTCGTTGGGTCGGCTGGAAAAATCTCACGAGTTCTCTCTTCACTAAGATATTTGCGAGACTGCACATGCTTGATGCGGAAATCGGCGGATGTTGCATACATGATTTCTTCGGACTCATTCGCAAGTTGCATTTCCATAATATATTCTTTTACGAGGTCCTCTTCACCGCCATCATGGGACGATGAAGAAGAGGAAGAAGAAGAAGAAGAAGAAGAAGAGGAAGAGGAAGAAGAAGAAGAAGAAGAAGAAGAAGAAGAAGAAGAGGAAGAAGAGGAAGAAGCCGCCGCCAATAAGTGTGAAGGAAATGCGTGAATTGGAATAGACGCAAGACGTTGTCGTACGATTTCATTGTTGAATCGGGACGTATTCACAATAATGTTGGCATTCTTGCTTTCATCGTATCCAGCCCCTTCGTAAGGGGTAACCTTGAAAACAATAGTTGGAATATCTGATAACATTACTCTTCGAATGCCATTGGCGATGCTGATGTTTGTGTTGGAAAGACGAAATTTGAGTGTTGAATCACGTTTACCCGTTAGTAATGTGACAGATGGGCGCATCATGATTTCTTCAATTTCTTCAATTGTTTCAATGTTCGGACGATTGCTTTAAATACCTTTACTAACATCTTCTACATCAATTTTTTTGTTTTGTTTATTGTTTATTGTTTTGTTTATTGTTTTGTTTATTGTTTTGTTCGTTTGTTTGTTTGAGACTTTAAAGTTGCCTTCAACTAAGGCATTATAGGGTCAATCAAACGAACAACACAATGGCATGCATCCTCTATTATAGCACTTTCTGCGAACACTCCAAGAAACTTCTTGGCAGTATCAAAAACTATAATGTCGGACAAGAGTTTCATTTCATTTGCATTGATAAACGAATTGACGAGCCAGATGGCAAAACATCCATCATTTTGGAAAATGGACAAAAAATAACAATGTCACCAAACGTCACGAAAGTTCCGGCGCTGCTTCTTTTAAATCAAAACTTTAAAGTTCTCTATGGGGATGATATTTATCGACATCTTACACCTATCAAGGAAAAAGCATCTGCTCATGTAAAAACAGTTGTCGATTATGGCGAACCTGCCGCATTTTCTTTAGGCGGAGGCTCATCAATTGCATCAGACCAGTACAGTTTTCTTGACCAAGGTGCAGATGAACTCACGACAAAGGGCGATGGAGGATTAAGACAAATGCACAACTATGTAACATTGTCCCATAATGATATGATATCAACTCCCGATGAAAATACTAACTTTAAAAATGAAAAAATACCCGAAGAAATGACTATTGCAAAACTCCAGCAGATGCGAGACCAAGAAATGAGCAGCTATAAGAAATAAATACTTTTTATACTTTTTTGGAAAAAAAGTATG
>Ga0209499_1002667_pt1 | contig 11277 bp, 9 predicted proteins | sample C_130208_EF_Meta_FD_187306 | JGI IMG/M metagenome (GOLD analysis project Ga0209499, IMG submission 187306) | Freshwater microbial communities from Lake Croche, Canada to study carbon cycling - C_130208_EF_MetaG (SPAdes) (version 2) | ecosystem: Environmental > Aquatic > Freshwater > Lake | place...
GAGGTGAGTTTACTCGTGGGTGAGGTCGATGGACTCATTGTTCCCACACTTGCAGTCACTGTACGCGTGGTTCTCATCGACAAGGAACCAATCGTCCCTGACCCTGTTACACTCGCCGTCGCGGTCTTTGATGAACTGCTTGATGCGGTCTGTGTTGGCGTATGGGTATCTGATCTGGAGAAAGGGGATGCTGTAAAAGAGGAAGATGAGGTTGAGGATACACTTGGCATGGGTTCACGGCTACCACTTGGACTTCCTGTTGGACTTGGTGAGATGGTCTGTCGAGATCCGGTGGCTGTTGAGGAACGGCTGGCGCGAGAGGTATAGGTTTTCGATCCTGTTCCTGTAAGAGGAGTTAAGGAAGAAGACGGGCTCCCACTCGATGTTTTCGTCATGGTTGGAGTCGAACTGACCGATCCAGTCGATGTATCACTTGTCGTTCCCTTATCTGAAGATGTCACGGTCTTCGTCGCCGTTGATGTTTTACTTGAGGTTGAGGTCAATGTTCCTGTAGAAGAGATACGGGGGGTTTGTGTAAAAGGGGTTCTTGTGGCAGTGAAGGTGGGGTTTCGAGTTGGAGATGTGGTGGCAGTTCCTGTTCCTGTTTTGGTAAATCCGCGACTAGTACTGACAGTTGGACTTGAGGTCGTTGTTTTGGATTGGATAGCGCTACGTGTAAAAGAAGAAGATCCCGTGGATGTTTTTGTTCCTGGAATCGTTTTAGTTGATGTGAGGGTGACGAGTTGTGTGGACGTTCCTTTTGCCGATCGAGTAATCGTTGAACTTCCTGTACCTGTTTTGGATGCAGCAGCCGACTGTGTAAAACTGGGAGACGCACTAGTTGTTTTCGAAGATTGTCTTGACCAGGATCGTGTGGGTGAGGAGGAGGATGTTTTTGACACGAGGCTAGATGCTGATGCTGTTTTAGAGGCAGTGCTTGTTTTACTCATGGTAGTGGATCCTGTTGAGGTATGTGTCCCATAGGATGTGAGCGTCTGTAAAGGCGAAGAGCTGGAGCTTTTTGTTCCAGCTGCCGTTCGTGTCGCAACCATGGTTTTCACTCCCGTACGAGATGCCATCGATAAGGTGGGATCTCGCGTGGAGACAGCCGTTCGGGTTGACGTCGTTGTTTTGGTCGATGTTTTAGAGGAAGTTGATGTTACTGTGCTAATTAATCCATTAACTAATAAGTTTCTCTCGATTGGTGGAGGTTCTCCTACACTAAACGACATAAAAAAGAGAAGTAGTAGTATCATACTACTCATAGACTAGAGTAAAGACGGATTGTAAGTTTAGACCGGTTTCTACAGGCGAAAGCCGCCGAGTTTCATCAATTCCATACCATACGCATTCTGACCATCCAGGGTCTTTGTGCTGCTGCGGAAGGTGGCGCCCAAATAGGAACCGCTGTTTTCTCCTGTATAATACACCAGGATCTTTGCCTTATCGCGGGCAGCTTCCACTGTTTTGCGAAGAAGAGGATCGATGCTCCAGCGTTGACTGACTGCATACGCTAAGAACTTGGGGCGTTCAGCTAACCATTTACCTTCATCGAACTGGATTCCCTTGAAGGAATATAAGCCTTCGGGTTCAGTAGGGGATGTCTTACTATGGACTTTGCCCAATTCCGTTTTCAGGAGAAGATATTCTTCGGCCTTGGTCAAGGTTGGTTCAGCCTTGGGTGTTTTGGCTTTGATGGTCTGGAGTTTTCTCGCACGTTCAGTCAAGAACTCCTTGTGGATCTCTCCTTGTTCCGTGGAGAAGAGACTCACTGCAAGATGGGGCTTATTTGTCGCATGGGTATATAACATCGCCGCCAGGAAATGTTCAATGGTTGGGTAAGATACGCCGGCCTCGTCATTGATAGGGACGGGCGCGTAAGGACCAAGCCAACGAATGGCTTCCACATCTCCCACAGCCAGTTTATCAGTAAGAGGAGAATCAATGTAGAACTGGATAAGCTGGGTTGCCTGGTATTTGAGCTTGGAGGTGATCTCTCGCTGCAGAGGGAGGGGTTGTACCTGTGGTTCTACCAGTGGCTGAGCTCCACCGCCACCAAGACGTTCCTCGACCTGGGGCTGTGGCTGGGCTCCAACCCCTTCTTGTGTGACCGCGGCCGCTTCCGCGCCAAGCCTCCCTGTGCTCTTTCTCTTGAAGATGAACCATCGGTTATAGAAGGAATATTCACGCACTGCCGGCGTCATGGCAAACACCTGCTTCTGTTTCTTCGCCACATCAAAGGTTTCAGAAAACATGGCAGTACTTTCAGGAAAGGGAAGTCCCGCATCCGCACATTCCTTCTTATCCATAATATAGCATCCAATCTCATTCATTCTCTCCGTCAAGAGAGCAAAGTTCATCAAGTATTCCACCTGAGATGTACCAATACTAATGAAATCCACTTCAATCGGAAGACCAAGGGATTGCACATCGTTAGGTAAGAAGGTATTGTTGTACATCTTTTTGATCTTCCAGATTTCCGTCGCCCCATCTTGCCCCACCTTCGTCCCCCCTTCAGGTACAGTACGCATGCTATTGAACACGGCCTCTCCATCGAAACAGCAGCCAATAAACATCCCTCCCACTTTCAGAGAATCATTGATATTCTGAATGAGCCCAGTCAGCGTGGATTCATTCTCAAAGAAGTAGTGGAGAGCAAACATAATGGCAATACAATCCGCCCCTTCACGCAGCCGCCCCGCTGCTTTCTCCAAGACAAAGGGAGGCACGGGACCATTTGGATTTACGCGCCCCAGCACACTTCGCATAATATCAGCTTCCTCTGGTGTAGATCCCGCATCTCCACTCGCAATATTTTTGGCTGAGGTACCAATGGTAAAGACCATGGTACCTACAGAATCATAGCCACCATTCTCAAGAATCTGATTCATGTAGCGGCGATAGGCACCATTCATCGGGTCACGAATACCCTCACCTGCCACGTCAACTCCAAAGACGAAGCCCACATCTTCACGCACCCACTTTACCAAATCACCGCCCTGTCCACAAGCCAAGTCCATCAACACCTTCTTTCCTCCCTTTAACCCCGTGGAAAGGAGAATTCCCTCCTTGACGAAGCGATTGTGAAAGGCGCGCAGTCCTTGCACACTCTGCAAATCTTGCTTGGGACCCTTGTGATTATAATAGACTCGGTTTACGCTACTAGGAAGGAGAGCATTGCGCACTTCTTCCGCAGAAGGTTGCTCTGTTCCTGTGCGAATCATGGATCGGGTCACAGGCTCATGAATACTATTCCACACCCCTTCAGCCGCAGTATCCTTGTTCATGGTACCACCATAATTACCAGATTTCAGCGCCTTCTGATATCTCTCCGTCTTGTCATAACGAATTCTCATGGGAATCCATCTCCACCCTGGTTCATTCGAGGGTTCATACCGCATCTCCACAATGCTCCTGTCTTGAATGGGATCACCATCATTCTCGCACCGGACGATAGTATCATTGGTCACAGGATCGATCTCCGTCTTCACGTAGCAGACAGCGGCCATGGTATCAGGAATATCTTTTGGATTAAATAATACTGGCTTATAGGGAACTTTCATCCCCATTCCTCGCTTACTGGCTGCAGATCCAGGGAGAGGTTGATTAAAGAGAATGGTGCCACGGGGATTTTCAAAGCCTGGATCCAAATCACTTCCCACAAAGAGACGCAGGGTCTTGAATTGCACAAATTCACCGCTGCCAAGAATGCTCGTGGTTATCTCATCTTCACTCGCGGATCCAACGACCTTTTCAATGCTGCAGAGGAAATCAACCGTATTCTCATCAGCAGGCTTCCACTTTAACTGAGCATGAAAGGCAATGCCTGGTCTAGAGGGAAGAGGATCCTTATTGGGGGTTAAAATGAGACCGTCGGTATGGTATCCTGTCTTGGTATCGAGAACCTCCTTGCAGCGCTCAAAGATTTCCTTATCGCCAGGGGCGGCGAATTTAAAGGTTTTCATGGACACCAGGATCTTGGATTTATCAGTCAGAGAGACTCCTGCCGCAATGTTGGGTCCTCCAGCTGAATTCCATGTCGTCACCCATTTCGTCAGATCGCTATGACGCCCATCCTCTCCTGCAAACGGCTTCTGAGAGACATCGACTCCATTCACCATATAGGCATCGAAGAGGATGAACTGGACGATGGGATTTCCATCAATGTCACGTGTCACATATTCTCCGTCAAGAAGAGAGTTTTTCAGCTGTTCCTCGACTAGCCCCGTGCGATAGACATTGAAGGTCATATCAATCATATAGAGCTCTCCTTTTGCTGTTGTAAAGCCCATCATGCGGACACCATCGGCCTTATCGGTGACATTGTATCCATCACGAATATTCGGTACACGGGCGACTCTCTCCTTCCTCATGTTATCGAGGATCATGGTGATAGGGGCAACGCCTCGGAAACGTTCTGTTCCGGTGAGGGCTTGGTAGGCATCGATAACTGCCCGCACCTTCGACTTTCTCATGAGAATATGATGTTTCTGGAGGCCGCGGAGGACTTCACCAACACCGCGCACGAGAAGCTTCATGTAAGGTGCCGTATCGGTCTGGGGCGTCTCGGGTCTCAGGAGTTCTACCTCAATCTCATAGGACGCTTCGGTCTTTGTCAGGTCGCGCTGCTTGAAGGAGGTTTGCCAGTCAAACTGGCCTCGCTTCATGGGGGTACTGCGCACCATACTGAGATCGTAGCGCAGACCCTCGCCAACGAATGTCCATCGCCGTAAGATACGGAACCCCTTCTTATGCGATGGCCACCCCTTTAACAGAGTCTTGACATCCGCGTCCGTTTTTCCTAGGGGAAGTTCACGACGGACTTTCACGCGAATTCCGTACTCATTCAGATCGACGGAATCCTCCTTTCCTGTGCGATCCTTGACCATGGCCTCGAACGGAGCGGTCTCGAGAGAATCAGTGCGACAATACTCTTCAATGGATGACATTCCAACGATAGTGAAGCGAATATTCTCTGGAGTAAGGATTTTCATATGATCTTCTTGGGGAAGTGCCGTATATCCTTTGGAGGTCAGACGTTGTGCAACTTCCATGAAGGAGGTTGCATTAATCTGTGTATTCACGGTGGATTCTAGTTCCATCGTATCATTGGATAGCCACTTCGTCAAAATACCCTTGATATTGGATATTTCTTCCGGATGTAGTTCCATTCTACTGTGTGACCTAGATGAAAAGCTTTATTCCCTCATCAACTTTATTTAAACGAATGTGTAAAGAAACCTGTTGCATCATTTTATCGAGGAGAATCATAAAATTTATACAATACTTGATAGTTATGCATCAACTTATCAGCATAACGTATTTGATTTAATATAAACATACCTTTCCCTGGTAAATATCCATTGGTGTTAAAATATCCGCACATATCACTATACACTTTACCCCTAGTATCTAACCAGTATGGGCTCTCAGGTGTATCATCGATTAATAGCAATGTATTCTTTTTAAGTACAGGAATCAGTGCAGTATATTCTGCCAATCCATGATTTCCCGATGGTAATGGGTTATAAAAATCTAAATCATAACTATCCAAATATACTACATTAGCTTCGCTATGTGTTTCTGACCACATTTTAAAAAAGGAAACACTATCGTCTGCAATCAGTTGTGTTGCTGGACACATATTTCCTGAATGGGTCTCTACTAAATTTCTATTAATATCAACTGACCAAAATCTTCCTCCATACTTTCTTACATATTCATTAAATAAATATGTACTTTGCGTTCCAGCAGATGCTATACCAGATTCCAAAATGTTAGGATTTGATAGATTCTTCATTTCCTCAAATAACCCTTTAAATGTTAAGTAATTAATATGTTTAGGAATGCCTGGTTTACTCGAAAACATCTCATAGGTATCATCGGCATGGTATATTAAGTTTCCCCCTATAGTATTAAAGTGAGATTCAAGTAAGTCCATTATACTGTTAAATATGGGTACTTTCTTTAACTCAGGAAATATGCCTCTACCCTCTGCCTCGGGTCTAAAGAATCCACTAATACCTAATACTATGTTCCTTCATTCCATTGTACATACAGCTCCAATAATACTAATGAGTATTCTATACCAACCTATCGAACCTATTGGACTGGAATTGAAGATATACGCTTTACTACAGGTGAGTCTATTTTAGACCGGCGGGCATTTCAAACCGGCATTTGTGTGTTTTCAATATGAGATTTAAGAAATGCTTCTTCATCTTTCATATGTACTAGTAAAGATTTACACAAATTATATTTTTCTTCATTTGTATATATTTTTGTCAGTATAATATGACTATGTTCATCAAATAAAGTTTCAGGAACAGATATAGTATTAAAAATTCGTTTTTCTTCACCTTTGGAGTGGCAATCTAATGATTTTAAGAAGGGCTTGAAAATACTATCTGGAATCTGTTTATCTTCCTCATATAATTCAATTAAATGCCTTGATGTAAAAGAGAACCTTCTATGAGATAAATACCATTTTTTATATTGTGTTTTTTCCCAAAATTCCATCACTACTATATGCTTATATAAAACCTACTCTAAGTAAGTATGATAAATATAATTGAATATATGGATTAGTTATTTATAAACCTTTGGTTCTCTTCTTCTTGTTTGCGTTGGTTTCAATAGTGTATCACTACGAAATGCGTGTAAGAAATAGTTATTATAGTTTTCCCTCTTTACTTTAGCGATACTTTTTGGAGTAAATGATAGTAGCGCATTTATTTTAGAATTAGATGCTGCCTATATTGATAGTTTACATAAAGTCTCGTATTAATTCCTATACGCTAAGAGGTGTTCAATGGCTTCACACTTTCCCAGAGTCTTTGCCCAATCTGCCTTTAACTTTCCGCTCCTCGGTATCACATTACGCGCATTAACCTTTTGCTTAATCTCTTCAAAGGTTCCTTCCGCGCTAGGCCACTCGATTGTCCACCCTTCCTCCTCTCGGTCAGAGATCCACTCACCCAGCTTCACCTCTTTTGCAGTCGACCAATCAATCATATGCTCACATCGTGCATCAATCCATAAGGTAGTTCCTGAAGACCACCTACGAATATCCTCAGGAACCGTCCAGAGGGTCTTTTTCTCCTGGTCAAAACATAGGGTCTGCACCTCGTACAGTTCATAGAGAATGAGAGCGACCTTCTTGGTTTGCTCCACCGTTGGGGTCATAGTACTCAAGGCTTCTGCCATTGATGCCTTCGTCAATTTACGATTGCCGCGAATGGTCGTCACTGCCTTCTCCTGGAGTTGGAAGGAAGAATCCCTCACCTGGGTGGAGACATAGGCCTGGCCAGCTAAGACCATCAACGGATCTTTAACATAATTAAAGGCCGTCATCAGTTTCGCAGGAAGTAGGGTACGTAGCTCACCCCCCCAAAGCGTATGCTTGGGATTTAAGACTTGATTCCGTGTAAACATAGGTAATGACATATGTTTAGATGGATTCTCTGAAATAGTGTGAAGGAGAGCCTCCATAGTAGAGGATAGTCGTGACCTTTCCTTAGGTGATGCAGTATATCACTTTTTATTCGTCTTTTGCTTTGGCTAATAAATGAAGTTCCTTTTCCCTCTCTTCAAACTCGGAGGTATTCGTCTTACAGAACTGGATCCAGTCCTTTATTTTTGTCAAAGTCGTCTCCTTAATTGCGGTAAGATCAAAAAAAATTCCATTTCTATTTTCACTCACCTCTTCGTTTTCGCGTTTTAAAATGCGGAAGAGTTCCTCTTGTTCGGTGCGGTTAAATTTCTTTATTTCTTCAAATATACGCTTCCTTGTTTCAAAATCTGTACTCATGGTACTTTCTTAGTCAAACGATTCCTTTTTGCGCTTCATTACGCAGATCACAAATTCAACTCGTCAGGGGAGATAGTCACGACTCTGAAGGGATCTTCCTCTTTGGGCTGTGCTTGGGTTGCTTGTGCAGCAGCAGGAGCAGGAGCAGACTCTTCCTCTGCAGGAGCAGACTCCTCCTCTTCTGGAGCAGACTCCTCCTCTTCTGGAGCAGACTCTTCCTCTGCAGGAGCAGGAGCAGACTCCTCCTCTTCTGGAGCTGGAGCAGACTCTATCTCCTCGACGACTTCAGGTGCTTCTGCAGAAGGAGCAGCTTGAACCGTCGTGAGAAACTGGCCAATACTCAAGATATGCGGGTCATTAATTTGAAAGCGAGACTTCTTGATCTCCACCCGAATCCTGTCCCCCAGATCAACCATATCAAACTCCTTGTTACCGATATGCAGATCTCTCACCACCATCACATGCACTGCATTCTCAATAATGATATATAAGCCAGCCTTTGACTTACGCACAACATCACCTTCCACCACCGTTCCATTAGGAGGATTGTACACTCGACCCTGCGCCTTGATGAAATATAGAAAGTCCCCCGTAAAGGTTCCCTTCTCCATATATCCATACGATCGACTCAACATGGTTAGAGAATTTGGAATGAGAAACCCATGCTTAGTACACTTCCCTTCAATCTGCTTTCTCATTTTACGAATAAGAATATCATCAAAGGACAGAATTTCATTGATCATATCCTTTGGAGAAAGGGAAACCTTTTCTTCAAAGATGGCATCTTGTTCCATAGGACTATCTCTATTCGTCTGAGACATTTCATTTTTAGACCTGTCCTATTTCACCCCTGTGCTATCTCAGCGGGTGATTCGCTAAATGCGCCTGAATACTGCGATAGAACCAACGTTTTCCTTGCACCCGCAAGTCATCCATCATGCGAAGAGTCAAGTCCACCACCGTACATACACGTAAACTATTTTCAATGGTTCGCACAGAAAGCTCGGTAGTATGTAATCCCATATCAGAGTGTCCATCTTTCCGTAAGAGGGATCCGTATTGTTTCAAGGCTTCAAGTTCAGAGCTGGTCGAACTATTATTTGCGCACTCGGCTCCTCGCTGAAGTTTTCCTCCCGCGGCAGGCGGGCGCCCCTTTTTAAAGACAAGGCTCATCTTCTTCGGACTAAACATCAAAAATCCATAATTAATGCCTGTCGTTCCCGTATTAATTGGGGTCTGTAACAGAGGATCTCTGGCTCGTTCTCGCATGAGAATTGATACGACCGCGGGAGAACACACTTCATACCCTGAACCTGAAGGACACAGGTATTCTAAGCGATTCGTCTCTGTATTCAGAATTCGAATATAGGTATTTCCTTCCAGCGTCCAATAGGAATCTTCAGCGACTTCTTTCATCAGAGGATCCGTTGAAAATCCCGCCAACAGTTCACGTTTCTTCGCCGTCGTAATATATTCATCCCACACATACTGTCTCACCACTTTTGCATAGCGTTTCCTCATCCCAGCATTCCCTGAAATACTAAAGTATAGCCAAAGAATCTTTTCGAACTTTTCCTTCTGTCCCTCAAAGATTCCACTGCTCCCTTTCAGACGCTGCAGTTCATATAACACCTGATCAGGTACCACCGTCGTACTCGCATCGCCGGCTTCGATCTCCTCCGTCCATTCTTTCACTTCCTCCCAGAGCGCCTCGCTCGTATCATCGGCTGGGGCAAGAATGGAAAAGGCCTGCTCTCCCACGGCAATAGGCTTCTCCTCCTTTTCCTTCGTATATAAGGCAGGATTAAATCTATCGCGGGGAATAGGAACGTGCCTCACACGAATGGCAATAGGGATAGATTCATCCGCAATTCCATCAGGTTGATAGAGGTAATATCCATTGCGCAAAATGATGCGCCCAGACCCGTCCTTTGTTTTTACCCGAAAGGTATCCTGCGTAATCATATCATTTAAGATGGAGAGGAGCAGCGTTCTTGGAATCGTCTCAAACTGCTGCTGAATCAGGTCAAAGGTCACGTAATATTTCCCTTTTGCAATCAAATCCTGGATATAGGAACGGATGGTATGGATATGAAACCGCGCTGTATATTCATCGTAGGTGTTAATATCCTGCATATCGAGGGAAGGCGGGGCAGGCATCGGCTGCCCCTTTCCATCCTTGCATCCATAGTCGCACGTATCGAGCCAATCACACATTACCGTAAATGGCACATCGTTAATGTCGACGTTGGTTCGCTCCACACCCTGACTGTCAAATAGACTCGGAATGGGAGGAATACCCTTTAACAGAATCGCGTCTTTATTTAACGAGCAATCAATTGCATGTTCCTTTAACACCCTCAGCACTTTCCCCGCCTGGATAGCTTTTTCCAAGGCCGTTCGGTACGAATACATGTCGATCGTTTCCAGCTCAGGTTCAGAGGCGTATTGATTGACCAGGAGAGATACGGTACAGTTCCTGTATGCTTTATCAAGGAGGGCATGCGAACAGTTTCGAATACCTCGCCCAATGACCTGTTCTAATTTATTCAAATGGTACCAGCTATCAAAGACGAGCACTTCACGCACATAGCGCAAATCTAAGCCTTCGCCGGCTACCTGGGATCCCAAAATAACTTTCACCTCTTCTCCATATAAATTTTTGGGCACACGGCAGGCGTCAATTGACCCTGCGTTATTAGGGGACAATTCAGATGAACCAGTCAGCAAGACATACTTTGCTGGCTTGAAGGAGTGGCTTCCTGTATGTCCTCGTTCCCGCAGAGAACATAAGGCACATTGGCGTCCCTGATCATCCTGAATTCCTGGCAATAAAAATCCAGTATCTCTTCCCCAAAGGGTATATCCGTTCGCTTCAAGAGCAAGGGCGATCGTGAGGGCTCCAGACGGAACAAAACGGCTATAGACAAAGGCTACTCCTTTACAATTGGCTAAGCGATCTAAGAGCACTGCTGCCTTCCCACTTGCGCTTTGAATGTTCGAGCGAAGAAGCCACGTGGCATCCTGGCCATCATGAGGAGTGAAGCTTATAGTTGATCCGCGCTTTTCCTTTTGAAAGCACGCATCAAAGCCGCGCTGGCCAAGTTTATCGCGCAGAGAGTCTCCTTCAACAGGAAAGATCCAATTCCCCCCTTGAATTAAAATATCCATAGCCACAATACCGAGCCCCTGTTCCGTTCGCACGATTTCAGATGCTTCACCTTTATAAAAGGCTTCTATCTCAGGAACAAAGCTGCAAGGAACACAAGGAAGGCCTCCCTTCTCCACCTTACGATTCGGAACAAGTCGGTCTCGCTCAACAGAGGGAATCTCATCACCTTTTGGATTCCGTTTCGGCCACTCGAGTAAACGTACCGCAAGCGCTGGTTCAAGACGTAAAGGAAAGGAGAGGGGATTTTCGCCTCGCATAAAGGAAATATAGTAGGAAGCAACTTTGCCCAAAATAC
>Ga0209499_1002668_pt1 | contig 11274 bp, 9 predicted proteins | sample C_130208_EF_Meta_FD_187306 | JGI IMG/M metagenome (GOLD analysis project Ga0209499, IMG submission 187306) | Freshwater microbial communities from Lake Croche, Canada to study carbon cycling - C_130208_EF_MetaG (SPAdes) (version 2) | ecosystem: Environmental > Aquatic > Freshwater > Lake | place...
CGGACTTTCTGCTGGACGCTGCCAGACTCCAGCACTTCATCTTGTGTTTGATAAGGAAATGGAAATTGCTGGATTCGCTTCTAAGCAGTCATGGGTTTATGAGGCAAATTTTACTCCCACTGGCTTAGAGTTTCCAATTGCTTGTACTGGGACATGGTTTCCTCAAGGGCTGGATGAAGTTCGTACATATTTGGTTACTGTACCTGCTGCCGGAAAGTTGGTGGATATTGTGGATAAGACTATGAACCAGTCTCCACCAATGCCACTAATTACTTCGTCTCTCCAGCAGGAATGCTCTTCAGTTTATCATATTAATCCAAAGACAACAATGATGATTGCTCAGCAACTATATGAGTCGGGTCATATCACGTATATGCGAACGGATAATCCAGTTTTGGGGGCGGACTGTCTAGCAGAGTGCCGCGAATTTGTAGAGGGGAAATATGGAGAGACGTATCTTGGTTCTGCTTCTGGGGGTGGAGGAGGAAAAAAGCCCAAGAAGAAGGTGAAAGCCGAGAAGGAGGCCGTTGTTCAAGGTGCGCACGAAGCGATTCATCCGACGCACATGAATCTCATATCACTTCCTATGGAGGAGACATGGAGCGACCAGCATCGTAAGGTATATTCGCATATTTGGAAGCGGACACTTCAGTCTGTCATGGCACCCGCTCAGCAGAAGAGCAGATCATTTACCTTTCAATTGGAAGGTGCTTCTGAAGAACAGAAATGGAAGGGTTCTCTCAGCATGCTTACATTCAAGGGATGGAAGATTCTGAATGAGGAGAATGACACTGAGAAAGAGGAGCAGTTTGCTAAGACGGATAACCTATCTAAAAACGGAAAAGCAAAGTGGTCTGATATGGTGGGTCGGCAGGTTGCGACACAGCCACCTTCACGATTTTCTGAAGCGCAACTTGTCCAGCAATTGGAAGAGAAAGGAATCGGACGACCTTCAACATTTGCTTCTTTGATAGCAACGATTATTGACCGCAAGTATGTGGAGAAGAAGACAAGTAAGGGTGTTCCTGTAGATTTATATAAGTTAGAAAAGTCGGGACCGAAGGGTGCTCTAAAGGAGACCACCGTAAAGAAGGATGTGGGCGGTGATAAGGATAAGATTCATCTGACATCGCTTGGCAAGTCTGTGATTGACTTTGTTGATACGCAGTTTTCGGATATCTTCGCTTATGGATTTACTGCTGGAATGGAGGAGGATTTGGACTTGGTTTCTCATGGAAAGAAGGAGCGGGTTGCTATTCTAGATGGGCTATGGAATACAATGAAAGACCGTGTAGGAGATAATGCGACCGGACCTGCTGGTTCCACAGGAGGAGAAGGAGGAAACACAAAATCAATCAAGGAATTCACTCTAGAGAATTGTACTATTTCAATTGCTAATACAAAGAAGGGCGTACTTCTTATCAAGAAAACGCCGGGTGTAGAGAAAGCCGAGTTTGCTGCTATGCCTCCCACTAAGGATGCGACAACTATTACGCAGGAAGAAGCAGAGGCTCTATTTACAGCCAAGGAGGGTGATTCCCTAGGAGATTTAGATGGGATGCCTGTACTCTTGAAGAAAGGCCAGTACGGCAGCTATGTAGAATGGAATGGAATTAGACAGTCATATAAGGAAACAGAGTTTACTGACTTATGCGAACAACTGAAGACAAAGACTGGTGGAACACAGGATACAGATTCTACTCTTCCAACTTTCTGTCGTATTATTGGAGATTATACAATTAAGAGGGGCCCTTATGGATTATTCTTCTATCGCGGCGGTGCTGCTAAGAGGATTTTCGTAAAGTTTCCAGCAGATCTTGTTGCTGAGACTATTGGTGTTGCTGATACAGCGGCTGCTTATAAATTGGCGGCAGATTCTAAATCAGCGGCTCCATCTGGCCGAGGCCGTGGTGGCTTCCGTGGTCGTGGCCGAGGCCGTGGTCGCGGACAGTAGTCGCAAATATAAACTTTGCGGCGCAGTAAGTGAATGGCACTTTATCTAGAAGCAACCGCCTCTGAAAAAGAAATTGTTCAGAATAACTGGAGTATTGCTACAGAAATTCATACACGCAAAGAATACAAGAATGCTGTTTGTATAAAACCATGGGGTTTTGAATTTCTAGCATATGAAAGCAACAAATTAGGTATTTGGTTTTTAAAACTTACAAAGGGTGGAGCAACATCCCTACATACCCATTTTCACAAAGATTCATTTGTGATTGTTATCTCAGGATGCGCTAAAATTACGTTAATTGACAACGAGGTGATAGATTTATCTTGTATGAAGAGTGTTTTTATTCCCAAGTATAAGTTTCATTCTCTTGCTTCCTTTTCCGAAGAGACGTATTTGATGGAAATTGAAATTTTTGACTCAACGGTGGGGTTTACAGATAAGAATGATTTATTACGAATTGACGACCCTTATAAGCGAAAGAAGACGGGATATGAATCATCTGTAAATATTCAGTTTGATAAGTTGGGGGACTTTGGTTATTTTTTCTTAGAATCCGGATTTAATAAAGTTATTCAAGGAATTCAAATCCGTGTGGGGTCACTCAAAGAGCTAAATCCTCAGGATAATTATTCAATTCTTCTTGCTGGAGAGATGTATTCAAATGGTAGTTATATGAAGGAGGGAAGTCTTCTTGGTAATCAGGCTTATCAGTCTAGCAGTTTAGACGCTCTTGTCTTATCATTGTCTCGTATAGATGCGCATGAATTTTCAAAAATCATCTATTCTCCTGAACATTTGCTACTAAAATCCCAGCAATTTAGAAATGCTAACAAAAAGGTTATACTAACATCGGGCTGTTTTGATATTCTTCATGTTGGTCATCTAGAAAATTTAAAGATGGCTAGGTCACTTGGTGATTTACTCGTTGTTTGCCTGAGTAATGATGAGCAGGTTCGTAAATTAAAGGGTCCAACTCGTCCAGTAAATAATTACGAGGATAGAATTAATCTCTTCAAAACTATATCCTATGTTGATTATATTGTACTCTATTCGGAATCTAATATTGAAACTGAGGAAACACTTGACCAAATGATGAAAACGGTTAATCCAGCTATTTGGGTCAAGGGCGATGAGTACACTGAATCAAAGATAAGAGAAAAGCATCCATCTCTTAAAAAAATAGTCTTAATACCCACAGTTGAAAATAAAAGTACCACAAATATTATTAAGAAAATAGGAAACTTAAACATTTAATAAGAAAGTATACTATGAAGGTGTTACTAGCAGGTGTGTCGGGACTTCTCGGAAGAAGCTTGTCAGACTTATTTGATTCGGAGGGGATTGATTATGTCTCCACGCATCATACACGGCCTTTCAAAAATAGTCACTGTATTTCCTATGAATCAGAAGAGGAATTAGATGCTTTTTTTAAAAAGGAAAAACCCACTGTTTGCGTAAACTGTATTGTTCAACGTCTAACTGATGTCTGCGAACTCAATTGGCCAGCAATCAAGAAAGTAAATGTGGATATAGCAGACCGACTTGCTCGTGTTTGTAAGAAATACGGAGTTCTTCTTGTACATATTTCAACAGATTATGTTTTTGATGGTTTTGCTGCGCCCTATACTCCAGAATGTGAAGTTAATCCCCTTCAGAATTACGGTATTTCCAAACTCATTGCGGAGAAGCGTGTTTTGGCTTCGGGATGTCCAGCAATGATTATTCGTGTTCCTGTTTTGTACTGTGATACAATTGAAAATCTGGAAGAAAATGCCGTTACTGTAATTGGAAAGAAAGTGCTTAATCAGATTCAAAGTACAAAGGAGGATAATTGGTCCGTGCGCCGGCCTGTTTATATTCCCGATTTTTGTCATTTTATTCTAGATTCTATAAATACAAGAAGAATGGGGATATATCATTTTTATAATCCTAGAGATGTAACTACTAAATATCAAATGGCTTTGCTAATTGCGGATATACTAGGAGTCTCAGCGGACCATATTAAACCGGAGAATTCTTTTCCATCTACCGCAGCCCCTCGTCCTTTTGATACGCAGTTAATTGACTCAAAATATAATATTAATGAGTATGATTTTACTCCTCTTAAAATAGGAATTCAACGAGCTTTCCAGCATCTTATACATCCTCCTATTTTTAAAAATCCTTCAGATGTATTTTTATTGCTAGATTTGGACGGAACTCTACTTGATACAGAGGGGCTTCATTTTAATGCGTATAAGACAGCATTTTCCAAGTGGGGATATACATTTAATGAGGAGGATTTTCAAAAACTAATTCAAAATGGACAATATCCAAAGTGCCAGAATCTAGCAGAAATCCGAGCCTTTAAAAATAAGAATTTACAATCATTTGATGGGCCAGTCCAGTGGATTTCCGGAGCAGAAGTCTTCTTAAAAAAAGTCCTTGCTGCGGGAATTAACTTTGCCATTGTTACAAATACCGGAAAAGATAATGTGGAATTTTTCAAGCAGAAATTGCCTATATTAGCTAAGGTCACAAATTGGATTACACGTGAAGATACAGTCCTCGGAAAACCGCATTCTCAACCTTATGAGGAAGCAAAGAATAGATTTTGGAAGGAGGGACAGAGAATTATTGGGTTTGAAAATACAGTGGCGGGTCTGCGTTCTCTAGAAAAGGTTACTCGTTGTATTTATTATGTAGGCTCAACAAAGGAAGATGTTTATTCAATTGATGATTTTTCAAAGGTAAAGTGAAGCATAATAGGCTGCTATAAAATAACTGTATGCTGTTTTAAATTTATTTTCTTTAAAACAATGTGCATTTCCCATCCAAATGGAGACAACAAGTTGGCTTATGAAGTTTGCTTTTGCTTTTGCTTTTGCTTTTGCTAGAGGCTCGGGTATTAGTGTTGGAATATCAAGTTTAATATTATTATTTTGAATAGTAAGTTCAGTAACATTTTTAGCATCAAAAGCATCATATCCACTGAGAGCAAATTTAACTTTTGCGAAATCGTATTCTGGTAGGCCGAATAAATCATGGTCTCCAAAGTAGCCACGGGGATCAATGAAGATAATATCTCGTGTTTGCTCATTATAGAGAATATTATTAAACTGGCAGTCTCCGTGGATGGGTGTAAATATATATTCATTGCGGCTTTCAATAAATGTAGTTGCTGCTTTTTGTAGAAGTTCAAGATTCTCTTGAAATGAACGTATTGGAACATCATTTACCGATTTTATAAAAGAATATTCACTAAGAATATCTTTTATTTCATCATAACGTTTCACAAGTTTATCAATCATTTCTGTGTAGATAGCTTTTTGATAAATTTCATAGGAAACTCTGCGTATTTCAGTTTGATGAAGTCGCTGGAGATATGTTTCTATCTGTTGAAGAATATCTGTTTTTTTATTTTCTGAAAAAAATGGGAATACACGAAATAAGGGCACATAATCTTTCATATAGTTCATAGTGTAAGATATATCCGAATTTTCCAAGAATGTGGGCATAGGCAAGCAGCCGTGCTTCTGTATATACTTATAAAAAATAATTTCCTTAGTGATTTTTGCTACACCATAAGATGTTTTCGCTTCTTTCTTTATTTTATCATCCAGCAGATATAAATTATTAAATGATGAGCCGTACCCTTGTTTTCTTTCTATAAGTAACCACATTATACATTATGGCTTAAAAAGGTTTAGATGCTAGAAATTCTTTAATTTTTTGGTCGGACTTACACTTAACTCCAATGTATCGCGATGTGTCTATTTTTAGGCTTTCAAAATGACTTTTAAATACATTATAATAATACATATTATCAGCTGAAGTTATATGAAAAATTTTGTTTTTATATTCAGCAAAAGATTGATTATAAAATGTAAAACAGCGACCCATATCAAATACGATAGATACATCACACAATGAAGATATATTGGTCAATTTATAAATGTTTTCGCATGACAGTGTTTCTTGACAATCAAATAGAGTGGAGCAATTTATAATATTTGGTATTTGAGATACATCGCACTTTGAAGTATTATCTGAACTTAGATTTGGAACAAGGATATAACTATTTGGATACTCAGCCATTATATATTTCAAAATATCCGAATGTTCCTCTGCCGCATTTTTCAGCGGGAAATCTTGATTTGCGCCAGGAAAATAATTATAATAAAAGATAAGATGCTTGTTTGTTTGCCGTTTCCAATCTAAAAACTTATCAATATTGGTTTTGGGAATATAAGGAATTAAATTATAGAGTGAAAGAGGAGTATAGTTTAACGATAAATTATAGTCACGATTAATATTCAATAATTTATTTATAAATCCATTCTGAATAGGAATTACATCTGTACCCATACTAATGCCCGGTAGATATGCTCCAAGTGAAGCAATCCACGTGTTCACAAAAAGAATATCTTTATTGACAACAACAGTATGTGTAGATGAGCTCTTCGGATTATCTAACTTCACGTGTGGAAGGATTGTCTCTTTGAAATCAGAATAAATAGAATCATTATAATCTTCGGCCTTAATCATCAAATTATTGGAGATATCATTATACATATAATGATTGTATTCGTGAAAAATTTTAATATCTACAGTTGGATTACACCTAATAAATTGTATCAATATTTGTTGATTAAAATACGTATCTCCAATATGTGCTGGATTATATAATACAACATGCATTTGAATAGTATTAATGATTAAATCATCTTAATTTTACGCAAGGCAAAGATTCCAGTAATTGCTATAGCAATTGAGACTATCATAAAAAGTCTATCATTGTATGTTTCATTCTTTATAATAATATGACTGGCTTCTACATCCGAGGGTAAATCACAGATATAACATATATCTTTTGTTCTAATATCTGATAAATCCTTTCCAGCATATGCCTCATCTTGGTCTAGATTGATTTGCTTGTTAAACACAATTTTAAAATCAGGATGTGTTTGCGCATAAAATCCTGTAAACCAGTCAATATGATGCTGAATAGGAAAACATTCTGTTAAAAGTTTCTGTGCTCCCGTGCGTGAAATAAAATAGGAATTAAAACCTACAAATTCTTTACACTGAAGCCACTTATTCTCCTTTTTACCTTCATCGGGAAATGGCCGATTTGGTCCTGCTCGGCATCGTAAATTTCCAACCGACCAGACATCCCATTTTGTAGAATCATGAAGCCAATCATTCTCTTCAAAAAGACGACGAATGCGCGACCAGTCACCCGATTGTAAGACAAGATCATCTTCAACTATAAAAAATACATTCTCGTGACTCTTTACAAGATTCTGCCAGAGTGTTATGTGACTTAAAGCGCAACCGACACCGCCAATAGAATCTAGCATATCATGGCTTCTGCGTGTGTGGTTTTTAATATTATACCGACAGAGTGTTGATACACGATTATCTGTATCTATATTAAGCGTTGAACCATCTACTGCCGCAAAGCGTTTTAAATTAGGAATACGTTTAATTTCAGGTTGAGCAATCATGCGGTCCCAGCGTTCAGTGCGTTTATCTAGATTAATACAGAAGGTTTTAACGGAGTCTATTGCCCACATCTAATAAAGTTAAGTTTATTTATCGGCGAAATATTCCGTTAAATCCACATTTAATTTCCGTTCATGCTGACTCAGTTTGATGTACGGAAGTTGACGCATTCCGGCATGATCCTTTAGCTTACTAGCAAAACATGCTTTCTTTTGCTCATCTGTCCATTCATTTTTGTTACAATCGTAAAAGAACTTATGCATTGTATCTTTGGATTCTAGAATATAAATTGGAGCATTTTTATGTAAGTTTTTCTGGAGAATTCGCTGGAGCGCATAATGCTGCGTAAAATAAGTATCTTCCACTTCAACGGGATTTGAATTTTCGCGGCCGAGTCCCCAATTTACGCCATCTTCTATGATAAATTTCTTATACTCTGCCATGCCATTTGTTACCGCTCCATTATATTCGTTAAACCAGAGTACAATAACAGGACTATTTTCAGGAGCCATAATAAACCAATTTTCAATATTCAAAGGTGTCTTGGCCTGAAATGCTGTTAGTTCACTCTTTCTAGCATACGAGTCGTCACGAATTTTGTCAATTGACCCTTTTTCATTAATAATAATGGAGGCATCCATCCAACATCCTCCATGGTTTTTAAGAAGATACAGACGATACCAATCGGCCTTATGCTGGGGGAGAAACTTGTCAAATGTGGGAGGCAGCACAGAGTCTGGTATATATTCTTTTATGGTGGTCGCATTTAGAAAACGAATATCCCAACCTTCTAATCGCTTTGTATTATAGCCTTTCATCTGCTGGATCATTAGAGGCGGATCCTTATCCCAGAATTGCCAGATAATCTTGGGAATATGATATGCCTGTGCCTGTGCCTGTGCCTGTGCCTGTGTTGTAAAATAAAGTATAACTGACAATACTAGTATTGCTGACAATAGTATTGTAAGAAAATTACGACCAATTTTCATCCCTATTTAGGGTTAATTAATTTGTTTCAAAGTATTTGCTCCAATTGATGGGAAGTTCTCTGTTAATACCATTAATTTTTATATAAGGAATACGACGAAGACTTTCAAAATCTGAATAATTCTTAATCAAGCATTTTTTATTCTCTTCTTTACTTTTTCCATCACACAAGAAGTCTATCTTTAGCATTGTTTCTTTTGCTTCATTTACTATGATATTGGGATTAGGGACCAATTCATTTTGTATAATTCGCTGTAAAGCATAATGTTGAGTAAAGTACGTCTCTTCTATTTTGTCTTCATTTCTTCCACAACTTGTATCAACACCTTCCCTCCATAACATCTTCTTGTAGTTCATCAAGCCCATGCGAATGGCAGAATCGTATTCTGAGAACCATGCTGCTACCATTCGGCTATTAATAGGAGCCATTATGAACCAATTTTCAACATTAAGCGGTGATTTAAACTGGAATAAAGTTAATTCGCTCTGTTGTTGGATGGATTGAGCATACAGGCGATCAATTGCTTTGGGGTCATTAATAATAATAGACGCATCCATCCAAACTCCTCCATAGTGTTTCAGTAAATATACACGAAGCCAATCCGCTTTATGAGCGGGTTTTAATTCATTATAATTTGGCGGATAATCAAATGGGGAAATATATTGCGCCGCAGTATTTTCATCTAAAAAATTAATCTTCCATCCTGCTAATTTTGCCGCATTGTTCTCTTTAATTGTTTTAATCATTGGAGGAGGGTCTTTATCCCAGTACTGCCAGATGATTTTGGGCAAACTGTAGGGCCGAACTGATTGGGTCCGCGGAGCAGAAAGAAGCAATAAAATCAGAGATAAGAAACCTATCATTAACAATAAATTGAAAAGTATGCCTTTCATCCCTACTTATAATTCAGATTATGTGCTTAAAGAGTAATGTAAAAACTTTGATTTGGTTTAGGCATTTCCGTGCCTTGTAGAGCAACACCTTCTGCCATACCAGCATTCAACCATTCTAGCAAAGTAGTCCATGTTACGGGTTGTTTATCACTGAGGATTTGATAATAATGACGGTTATTTACATAAAGAGGGTCTTTAGAATTGGCTGAATCACAGCGATAATTGCTAGAAAGCCATGTTCCTGCGGGCGGCTCAGGTGTGATTCCATATACAGTTTCATGCTGTTGCATCCTAGAATTATACCAAATCATAGGATACAAGCGATAAATCATTGATTCTACTTAGACACGGCTAGAATAACCGTCTGTTCTCTGCTGTCCATTTTCGGTAGCAGCTCGGATTGCTTTTTGCTGACGGTCATACTTTGTCGGATTATTGAATTGTCTTTGACTTACAGCTGAATTACGACAATCTTCCAGGGCTCGGCAATCAAATGGTTGACCACGAATTGTTGCCTTCGGACGATTCACTTCATTCAGAATTCTCTGCTGCTGTACAGTCATAACCATTTGTTCAGGAAAGACTTGTTCCATTTGTTGACTGAGTGACTGCGGTGATTCCGGCATATACTGATATTCAGTACATCCTTTGGTTAACCGACGAGAAAGATTCTGTAAGTCACTTTCTTTATCAACGGCTCTAGCAAAATCACCATAGGGCATGTCTGTGGAAGCACGACCGCCCATGCGAATAGGTTTGGCTGCTAGACCTTCTCCACCCGTATAAGGGCCAAGACCGGAGCCACGATCTCCCGTGAAATAATTTGTACAAATGCGCGTGAAAGGACGATAGTCAGTTGGAAGCGGTCCTTCAGTCGGCGGTAAGATGAAACGATTTGCTAGAAGGGTTGGGTCCCAATGGCCTTTTAAGCAGATATCGGGAAATGCTTGCTCTAACGAATTGAAAGCATCTACTCCGCGCAGAGGCTCCTCATCATACGGATTCCTTGACGGACAGTAAATTACTTTCGTATTATCTTTTAGTTCAGACATACTCTCTACTTACTAGCAGAAGAAAACTTAGCGGATACATTATTTACGCCACTATCAATTGTGTTTGATTTAGCCAATTGGTCTACAGACTCTTCAACTTGAAGTGTTATATTAAATTCACAGTCATTGTTGTTGATAACGGCGCCGAAGCGATCAACCCATTGGAAATGGAATTTATCTAATTTGCCTAAGACTGGATTAAATATTTTAGGTGATTGAATATAGGTCTGTGAAAAATTTCCAAATGTATTCAGAAGAAGTTTTGCAAAATAGCGGGAACCTTGACCAAATGTTTCCTGTGATTGATTTAAATATTCCTTTTCACTTATATCAATTGTATTCATGTCCATTTCATTATTCATTTTTAGATAGATATAATCGTCAATAATGCGAATAAATGTGATTGCTGTTTGTTGAGTTGCGAAGGTTGTATCTATTTTATCAAAACCCAAGTTCCAACCAAGACCCCATTCATCAAAAGCAGCAGAATACGGAGCAATTAGCGATGATTTAAAACGAATTTGGAATGGAATCGGGTCACTCAGACGAGAACGTTTTAAGAAGGATGATGGAAGAATACCTTGGTAACGAATATTCACATAATTTGTTAGACTTATGAGTGCGTTTGATGAAGCCGCATTCACAGTTGCTTGATTAGTTTGAATGCTATTGTAAAGTGTGACATATTGTGTTAATGCTAGTCTAAAAGCATTTGCTACCGCTGTACCATCAAATGTTTCTCCGAGATAGGTGGCAGAACCAAGACCTAGGCCAAAGGATTTTTTCACTTTGAAAGAGTTATTAAATCGGATAAGTGCTAGCGCATAATGTCGGCTGTAGAAATTACCATTTGTAAATCGCACGGATTCATTTATTATATTTCCACTGCTATCAATGCTC
>Ga0209499_1002670_pt1 | contig 11274 bp, 23 predicted proteins | sample C_130208_EF_Meta_FD_187306 | JGI IMG/M metagenome (GOLD analysis project Ga0209499, IMG submission 187306) | Freshwater microbial communities from Lake Croche, Canada to study carbon cycling - C_130208_EF_MetaG (SPAdes) (version 2) | ecosystem: Environmental > Aquatic > Freshwater > Lake...
TTGGTGGTGTGGACTGTTATAATAGTGTTACTATAATTAATGCAGGCACGAGAGCATTTTATATTAATAACGGTTTACTGTTACATCAATACGAAAAATTAACTATTACAGGTAAAGAAAATCAAGTATTAAGAGGTAATATAGAATTAAAATTTTTAAAGGGAATCAGCAGCAAGCCAATAGCTTTATTTATAAGAAAAAAATTTATTAATTAATGCAACAGTATAAAATAGACGTATTAAATTATACAGCAGCGCAAAGTGTGCGCAGCGATTGTGCTGATATTACATTTTACAATACAGGTAATGCAAACGTTATTATTAACAGCGCAGTTACATTAACAGCAGGTCAATCAATATCATTTGCAGCAAATGCAGGCGAATTAGATCGTACTATTTACGATTTTAAATTCGGAACAGGTAGCCAGCCAAAAATAGCTATTTTTAGAAAAATTTATATTTAAGATATGCCAATTATTTTACCATCTGGAGTAGCCAATGCAAAAGGTACACCAGCCATTATAAGTGATGACGTTAACATAGTAAGTTTACCAGCGAGTGATTATGCAGCAGGTACATTATACATAGATTATGATAGATCGGTTATTTATTCTAATTATCAAAGCAGCAGCTGGATATTAATAGCAGATGTAGGCGGTGGCGGTGGTGGTGGTACATTGCAGCAAGTATTAGATGCAGGTAATCAAGCATTTAATCAATCAATAGAATTATATCAAGATACATATAGTAATATAATTAATTCAAGCTCAGTTGTAATTAATGATACAAATTTAAATTTTGGAACAACTCTTATAACAGGTCAAATACAATTTAGAGGAGATAATCAAAATATTTTAAAATCTAGTCATAGCTTCAGTGTTATAACTTTTATAGATAATATAGCAAAAACTACAAGTAGTTTAAATTCAAGTCAATTAAATTTTTATGATACTGATCAAGAGTTTTATTCAACATATGCTCAAGCTTATTTTAATTTATATTTTAGAAATCAAGATAAAAGAATAACAGCAGCAGTAAATCAAGATGATCCACCAACAATAAAATTGTTAGATACAAATGAAGGCGAACAGTTAACTATTGGAAATTATTATATAGAAATTAAAGATGTAATTAGTAGTAAAATACAAACTATATATCCAAGCCCAAACAATTACAATGATCAACTAATATTTTTGCCTGAAGATACAGGCACAATAGCGTTACAAGATCCGCCTTATTATGATGCAGATGTAAAATTGGGTAATGGATCAATAACACCGTCAATACAAAAAAATTCAATAATACAGGTAACAGGTGGAGATAATTCTAATAGCATTATTTTAGATAGTAGTGTGTGGAAAGATAAAGTAACATTAACATTATGTGTACAAGATACACCGTGCAATTTTACATTAGGTCAGGGATCAGCTATATATGGCAATACAAATATTAACACAACAGGTTTATATTATGTTACATATTTAGCAACTACAGATTCATTTTATTTATCACATACGTAATATGGCATTAACAACAGAACAAAAAAAACAAAATACGCAGTTAAATGCGCCATTATGGGTTGATCTGTTAATTAATAACGGTGCAAAGCCGGAATTGGTAAAATTTATGATTGCACAAATTGTATTTGAAACAGGTTGGTTTGATAATACAAGTTATAAGATAGATAATAACCCAGCAGGTATAACGTGGAACGCAAATTATAAAAATAAATCAGGTGCAAGCAAAGGCAGTTTAAGGCCAGCAAACGAAGGCGGCAATTATGTACATTTTGCTACAAAAAATGATGCAGCAATAGATTATTTAAGAATAATAAACAGATCAGGTAAATTAGGCAAACCAACAGAGGCAACAAATGTTACTGATTATGTACATAGATTAAAAGCAAATGGTTATTTTGCTGGAGATGAAACACAATATAAAAACGGTTTAATAAGTGTAGGCAAACGTTTGGACGAGTGGGCAAATGTTACAGCATTAATTGAAAAAAAAAAAAATAGCGGTTTAAATTTAGCAAGTTTTAACCCAATTATATTACTACTACTTTTGGGAGGTTTTTTCTACTTAAAAAAATAAATTTGGTTTATGATATTTTATAGCTAATTTTGGTTATCAGGTTTTACCGATATGCAACAATCACAAACCTACATTGACATTTTAAATAATTGTCGTATAGATGCCACAACACCTATACCAGATGACAATATATATTTAGTTATCCAAAATAAAACTATCGGATCAACAGGCAATTTTGTTAGCATAGTTGGTCAGGCAAAATCAGGTAAAAGTAATTTTATAGCTGCAATAATTGCAGCAGGTATAAGTAAAAAAGAAATTTTTAGCATTTGCGTGCTAACCTATGAACACCACCAAAAAACACGTATCTGTTATTTTGATACAGAGCAAGGCAGTTATGATTGGCAGTTTAAAGCGCAGATCATAAAACAGCTATCAAAAAAATCAAATATCTATGAAAAATTAGACGTATTTACAGTTCGTGAATTTTCTTCCAAACAAATTTTGTTTCTAATTAAAGTGTATCTGGAGAATACACCCACCTGTGCTGTTTTAATAATAGACGGGTTATTGGACTGTATAGACAATATGAATAATGAGATAGAGGCAAAAATTGTAATTAAAAAAATTCGCAAAATGGCTAAAGATTTTGACGTGTTAATTATTTCAGCATTGCACCTGTCTAAAAAAGATAAAATGACTATTGGACACATAGGCAGCAGTAGTGATCGTTACGCACAATCAACATTAGAAGTAGAAAAGACAAAAGATAATACAATGATATTGGCGCCAAAACTATTGCGCAGCGCTGGTTGGTTTGAGCCAATAGAGATTGAATACAATGAACACACAAAAAAATTAGTACATCTAAACCCATAAAAAATGAATTATAAAAAAATCTACGAGTTAAATTTACATTACACAAAAAACGTTATTGAAAGCGCCAGAACATTAAAGTATGAGATGAATAGAATATCTAAACTTTGGGAAAAAACAGACACAATGAATTATACATTGTTCACAAAGCGTGAGATTATGAAATTAATGCAAGATGAGTTTAATGATTTTGAGGCAAGTGTAAAAAATGAATTGAGAATATTATTGGATCAGCTTGAAGATGAAATTAAAAAAGAAAGCGGGGAGTAATTAAAAATTACGTCAACCCGCAGTTATCTTATTTGTATGCAATATAGTATTTTATAACAAACCAAAAAAAATAAAATTATGAACAGGTACACAGTAAAAAAAGAGCAAAATTTAATCATTTTACAAAAAGAAGGTAGCGATTGCATTTGTCCATTTCAGCAGCCAATACCTACACAGTCAAATTTAGGCGGTATGCAGTTATTGCGATTGCCGTGCAGTACACAATGCCCATTTGCTACATACAGCGAATATAATTTAACAGACGCAAAAGTATTGGAGTATGTAACCCATTGCACAGGTAACGAGGTTAATTTTGATATTCAAGAAAACACACTAAAAATTATTGAATAATGAGTTATAAATTAAACGTGCCTAACATAGAATTGAGCCAAAATAAGTTTGAAACTATTGAACAGGCATATTATACAGCAAAGAAAATTTTAAACGGTTTTAACGGTGTTAAATTCGTTAGCATATTACATAAAGATAAACAGTTAACAACATTAATCAAAACAGGTTATAAGCCGTATAAATGGCAAGTATTTAAAGCATTGAGCAATACTAACCAGATCAAAGATTTTTTTATAATAAATAGTACATATTATATCAAACTAAAAACCAAAAACAATGACTAAAAAATATATAAATGAACAATTAAGAAGTAAATATATAAGAGTTAGATTTAACAAACCTGAATTAGACAAATTAATTGAAAATATGAAAAAAAGAAATTTTAAAAATACATCCCAATATATAAGATATCTTATTTGGTACGATAAAAATTTTAATAATTTATAACAATAAAAAACAAAAACAATGACTAAAGCACAAAAAAACATTTTAGAACAAAACGTAATTATTTTTGAATTACTTTTTCGTATCCACCAGCAAAACAAAACAACAGATTTTTTTAATGATGAAGTAGGCGAAATGGTGTTAATAGCATTAGCAGCCAATCAGGCATTAAAAAATAGAGTTGAACGTGAAACAATTATTTCTACTACAATGGATCATTTGCCAACATCAAAAAATTAATATTATGACATCAATAGAATGGTTACTTGAACAAGTAGAACATAACATTTCTAAAACTATTATAGAACAAGCCAAAGAAATGCACAAGAAAGAAATAATAAATGCTTTTGATAATGGGTTTGAAAATTTTTTTATAAAAGAATCTTATATAATGTCAGCAGAAGAATTTTATAATGAAACATTTAAAAAAGATTAATAATGAATAATTACTACACAGCTTTATGCGTGGATCAATTAGGCAAATGGAAAAAATATCGTAACATACGAGATAATAAAACAGATCAGTTTGAAAAGTTTGCGAAGTTAAATAGTATTAGGTACATTAATTACTATGATAAAAAAACAAAGCAATATATTAAACGTGTTTATTTGTAGATTTTCTTTTTTCCAGCATTTTAATAATTTGATCTACAAGCATAATGGCTAATAATGTAGCACCAGCTGTTAAGAATATCAGCAAAGCAATCATAAACACTAATAAATAAAATATTCTTTCCATAGTTTAAAATTAAAACACCGTATAAAAATACGGTGTTTTTTTTTTCCTTCCGATATGCAAAATATGAAGTGATGCAAATATAAAAAAAACCCGTTGTAAAAACAACAGGTTGCAAATTTAGTCCACACTAATACTATAAACAATATGAAAATCAAAATTGAAAATAGCAATTTTTGCCATAACATCTGCATACATCTGCATTTATTTTTAATTAAAGGTTAAATAAGATAATTTTATTCACAAAATTTGGTTTTATCAAAAATATATATTAGCTTGTGCGCCTATATAGGGGCGCACAAGCTAAAAGGTGTATTTTATAGCGTTTTTCAGCTGTTTTTTCAATCAAAATTTTATTTATTCAATTATTTTTTGTATATTAGATTATATGAAAAATAAGACATTTTTATTCATAGGTTTAGCCACAGCAGCAGTTATCTATTTGCTGACAAAAAAGAGTGCAGCAAAAAATCTCAAAGTTTATTTTAACAGTTTAAAATTGGATAAAAGCAGAGGCATAGCTATCCCAACAGTTAAGGCAAGTTTCCGTATCGTAAATCCAACATCCAGCAGTTTGAGTGTGGATAGTATCGCTGGAGATATTTACATCAATAATAAACAGCTATCAAGTGTTTCTAATACAGATAAATTTACAATACCTGCAAATAGCGAAAGTTATTATGACGTTAATGTAAAGACAGGTATTTTTTCAGCTCTACAAACTATTTATAGTTTGATAAAAGATAAAAAAAGAATGTCGGTAACATTTGACGGTGCGATAAACAGCGGTGGTTTTTTGCTGCCTATTAAAGAAACAATAATTCAGTTTTAGTGAATAAAAATTTTTTATTAGGTAAATTAACACCGTATAGAAATAATGTTAACCTGATTAAAAACGATCAGGTAACAAGAGATATAATACAGCAGATCATTGAGGCTCATAATAAATACAAAAGTGATTATGATAAAATTGCTAATTATTTTTGGAAAGGGAATGTAAAAGACACGTGCAAATATCTGTTTAGTTTTTTAAAAAATAACGTGGTTTATAGTGTTGAGCCAGAGAGCAGGCAAAGCGTTAAGAGTCCAGCCGCGATTTTGGCAACAGGTAGTTTTAAAACAGGTGGAAATGATTGCAAGCATTATAGTTTATTCCAATCTGGAGTTTATGACGCATTGAACAGGCAGGGTAAAAAAATTGATTGGGTGTACAGGTTTGCTAATTATAGATTATTTAATACTACACCACATCACGTTTTTGTAGTAGTAAAAATAAACGGTGTTGAATATTGGTGCGATCCCGTTTTAGATAGTTGGAATGAAAAAAAGCCATACATAAATAAAATTGATAAAAAAATGAGTTTATATAGCATATCAGGTGTAGGGTGTTGTAATATGTGCGCACCAAAAATGACAGGTAGTTTTGGACAACCTGAAATTGTTGGCGCAAGATCAACCAGACAAAGCAGGAGATCAGGAGAAAATTGCACAGGTAGAAAGTTGGCAAAATATGCACCGCCATTAATAGCGGGTAGAAAAGCATTTTTAGCGTTAGTAAGATTGAATACAAAAAAATATGCGTTAAGATTGCACAAACAGCTACAAACCGCAAATAGAACAGCATTATTAGAAAAATGGTGTGCGTTAGGTGGTAATGCAAAAGTATTAGAGCAAACAGTTAATAAAGCATACGCTAAATATAAAAGAAAACACCCAGCATATATAGGCGAGCCGTTAGTAGTTACATTAATTTCAACAGCATCACCTATTATTGTTGCATTATTAAAGTTTTTGGGAAAAGATCAGGCAGCAGATTTAGCTGAAGGAGTGCAAGAAAGTGCAGAACAGTACAGCGAAAATTTTCCATCTGGAGAAGGTCAAACAGCGGGCATTGGATCAATTAACCCAATTTATTATTATGCAGCAGGTGGATTAGCATTATTATATTACTTTACAAAAAAGAAATAATGAAATTTAAAAAGGGATCAGCAGAGGCAAAAGCATTTATGGCTAAATTAAGAGCAGCTAAAGGCAAAACAAAAAAAGCTAAAGTAGGCGCAGCAAAAAAGAAAGCAGCACCTAAAAAAACAATAGGTGCCTATTATGGTATGTTTACAAAAGAAGGTAATAAAAAAGTTACTGAATTGGTAAAAGATGCTAAAACAAAAAAATTAAATACATTACAAGTTTCTAAAAAATTACACACATTAGCAAAAACACATCCAGAGGCATTAGATACAGCAGTTTTAGAGTATGTATATGAAGATGTTTTTGAAAAACCAACAAAGAAAAAAATTGGCGCAGTAAAAAAGAAATCAGCACCTAAAAAGAAAGCAGCAATTAAAAAGAAAGCAGCAGTAAAATCTTTACATAAAGACACGAAAAGCCATAATGTTAATATTCGTGTTATGAGTGGAATGAAAAAAAGTAGTCATTCTATTTATAATAACGTAAGTGAAGAAATAAATAAAGCAAAAAAATGTATTTTATATGCAGAAGATAACATTATAAGACTAAAAAGTTTTGGTAATGCACCTACTGCAAAAAAATCTATAAAAATGTGGAAAGATTATATTAAAGAATATAAAACACACATTACACAGTTGAAGAAATATATTTAGCATAGTTTTTGGTTTGTTACTCTATGAACAAACAAAAAACCCAAAACTATGGAAAACGTATTAATAGGTGTGCAGTTACTAACAACAGCTGCAATAATGATTGGAATTTATAAAAATAAAATAGACAGTCAATCTAAAAAAATTGATGAGTTTAGCAAGATCAGCGAAAGATTGGCCAGATTAGAAGAAAAAGTAAATTTTTTGATAAACAACATAAATAATAAGTATGAAAAGGTTTAGTTGGAAAACAACATTATTTGGAATAACAGCATTATTCACAGGTGTTAAACTTTGTTTGTTAGGGCAATTTACCGAAGGTATTAGCTCTATTTGTTCAGGCATAGGTTTAATAGCTGCTAAAGATTTTGATCATAGTAATTAAATTAAAAAACAAAAACAAAACCAATAACAATGGCAAGACGCAGACATCACAAAAAGAAAACACACCGCAGACGCAGACACAGCGGAATGGGTGCAGTATCATCTACAATGACACAAACATTATCAGTTATTGCAGGTGCAGTAGCAGGTAAATTAATTGCAAAAGCAGTTACAAAAGGTGGAACATCAACTACTATTACAGCTAAAACAGCTGCAATCGGACAGGTAGCAGTTGGTTTATTTTTACCTAAATTTATGAAAAACAAATTTTCAGCAGGTATCGGTACAGGTATGATCGTTAACGGTGGTTTAACTTTGTTAAGCGAGTTTAATGTATTGAGAGGTATTGGCGCAGCTGATTATCAAGTTGAGTATGTATCTGGTACTGATCCATTAAGCGTAATCGCTGGAGAAAACGAAGATTATATGGGTGTAACTGATCAGGGAATTTTCTCTGGTACTGATCCATTAAGCGTAATCGCTGGAGATTTTGAAGATATGGACGGCGGAGATTATTAATATCTTATTTAACCTTTATTATATAACCAATTAACAAAAAAAACAGACAATGAGTCAAGTTAACGCAAGGTTAGTGTACCGTAACGCACTACGTGCTATGCAGAGAGCTAATATAGATCCAAGCACAGCAATTTTAAGCCAATCATTTTTGAAATTAGAAGTTGTAGCCAGCACAGGTGTTACAAACTATCAATTCGGTGTTTTGGTAAATGACAATATCAATGGGCAGCCAAGCCGCAGAACAGAAACCCGTCTAAATCTCCAAGATGCGTTCTATGTTGGCACAGTTCAAACTTATTTGAGTTTAGCAGATAGCGCAACAGCTACAGATTATGCACCTATTACGTGGAATAACCCATTTCAATTTTCAACAGCAAGTGCAGCACAGGCATTAAATAATTGGTACAATGGTTATTACAGTTTAACTGTTAACAATCGTGTAATCAGTACAGCAATGCCAATCGTTAGACACAAAACAGTACCTATTTTACAACAAAATGCAGCAGCAGGTAGTGGTGTAAATAGTGATGCGTTTGACGGTGTAAATGCTACAGCGTATGCGTGTGAGCCAAATTGGGTTTTAATTGGATCAAAGAATAACCAATTAACAATGAATTTGCCTGCAGCAATCGGAACACTACAAGCAAGCAAAACAACCGTAATAACTATGTTATTATCAGGTATATTAGCACAAAACGTTACAGTAGTATCTTAATTTTATTTAACTAACCTGTACACCAAACACGAGTGTACAGGTTTAAATTTTTAAAAATGCCAAAAGTATTTCGCAGTCAGCTGATAGAAACTATCTATCCACAGGGCGCACAAATTACAAAGCTACAGTTTCAAGATCAACCATACTTAAGAGGTAAACAAATTTTAGGTATTGAGGTGTTGAATAATGATGATATGAGTGCAAGTCCAACAAACAATGCACCAATCACAAATGCACAAGCGTTAACGACATTTTTAACATTGTATCTAACCGACAGCACAAACCCAAACAATGTTGGAGAGTGGATTCAAAATGTACCGTTCACATTAATGCACAGAATACAAAATACAGCAGCCGATCCATTTGTTAGACAAATGTTTGATATGACCGGTCAAGTAGTATATTGGGAAAAATGCTATTGGAGTTTTTCAGCACCATTAACAGCAGCAGCACCGATATCACTATTATTGAATGTTTATTTTAAATAATTATGGCAGCAGCAAATTATATAGGTTTAGATGAGGTGTTAGAGGCGTTTCAAAAGAAAGCCAAAACACCTATCTATTCACTATGGAGAGGTACAAATAAAGCCGATGAGTATGACGGTGGAGATATGGACGAGGCAATAGAACAGATCACAGACACAATCAGCAGACAAGCTAAAAGAGGTTTGACAGATACGTTTTATCTTATACTACATAAGCATAAAGCAAAAACGTATTCCAGAACGGATAAAGAAAATATTTTAGCTACGATTGACTACAAAGCGTTTGAGTTAACAGGTGTAGAGATGATGCCTAACCAGACACAATATAACAGCTATTCACAATGGCAAGAGATTAACGCATTGAAAAGTGAAATAGCAGCATTAAAAACAGCCAAAATTGATGATGAAGATGATGAAGAAGATGAAGAAGAAGAAGATCAAATTTTAGGTACGTTTAATAAAATAGCTGAACACCCGCTTGTTGTAGGTTTAATAAATAAATGGCTAACAGGTAGTCAACCTATACAGGCGTTAGCTGGAGTTGAAACAGATCAATCACTACAAGAAACAATAAACATTTTATTTTCAAAAGGTGTGCAGTTGCAACATTTGCAAAAATTAGCAGCAATGGACGAAAGCAAGATAAAAATGTTACTACAAATGTTATAGAATGAAACAACAAGATAAACAGCTGATTGTTTACGGTGGTGGTATTTTAGTTTTATATTTTGGTTTAATACGTCCAATATTAACTAAATTAGGTATCCAGCAAACACAACAACAACAACAACAGCAGCAGCAGATACAAACAGCTACAACAAGTTTAAATATTAAAAGTGCGTGGAGTCCATTATTTTGGAAAAATTGCGGTGCAGGTGCAAAAATATTGACAAAAACAAGTGCAGATGTATTAGCTAAAAAATTGTATGATGCGTTTGGATATTTTAGTGATGATGAAACAGCAGTTTATAGTGTATTCAGGCAATTAAAAACCAAAAGCCAAAATAGTTTTTTAGTAGATCGTTTTAGAGCATTATACGGTTTAGATTTATTAGAATTTATGAAACGAGGCAAAGGTGTATTAGCACAGGCAGGTTTAAATAATGATGAGTTAAGCATAGTATTAGATATAGTAAACAAATTACCAGATTGTAAATAAATTAAAACAATGGCAAAAAAAAATACATTATTGTACATAGGTGGTGCAGCAGCATTACTTTTTTTATTTAAAGACAAATTATTTGCAAAGGGATCAGCAGACGTAGCAGCTACATTAGATGAGGCACCAGATCAAAGCACAGAAAAAATTGACGCTACAGTAGATGCACCAGCAGGCACATCAACAAGCACAGCAGTACAGCAAGCATTAGCATTAGTATCAAATGTAAAAGATGCAGTTGTACAAATTAAAACAGCTGGAGGCAAAAAAATAAAAGTACGTAAAGGCAAAAAGAAAAAATGCACGTTAACAAAAGAACAGTTAACAACATACTGTTTTGAGAAAACAGGTAAAAAGAAAGGTGCAGAGTTTAGAAAATGTTATCGTGAGGCACACAGAAAATGCGCTATTACAATTTTACCGCCATTAGAAACAATAAAATCATAATATCTTATTTTACCTTTAATGAGAGAATATGTAAACGATTTTTATACCGTAGCTGGAGATTTAAGCGTACCGCCAGCAGCACCGCCATTAAATTTTGTTGGTGTGGACGGTTATAATAGTGTTACTATAATTAATGCAGGCACGAGAGCATTTTATATTAATAACGGTTTACTGTTACATCAATACGAAAAATTAACTATTACAGGTAAAGAAAATCAAGTATTAAGAGGTAATA
>Ga0209499_1002671_pt1 | contig 11274 bp, 11 predicted proteins | sample C_130208_EF_Meta_FD_187306 | JGI IMG/M metagenome (GOLD analysis project Ga0209499, IMG submission 187306) | Freshwater microbial communities from Lake Croche, Canada to study carbon cycling - C_130208_EF_MetaG (SPAdes) (version 2) | ecosystem: Environmental > Aquatic > Freshwater > Lake...
TTTTTTCGATCAAAAGCTCGAACTCTGGCGATTACTTCACTCACTTCATGGCCATACGCACCGATATTTTGAATTGGCGCGCCACCTACAGTTCCAGGAATTCCACTAAGGGATTCGAGATTCGCCAGGCCCTTCTCAATTGTGAACGCAACAAATTGATCCCAATCTTCACCCGCACTAACAGTAAGCGTGCCGCCACTGCAGGCATCGAATTCATATGAGTTACCGAGAGTTTCAACTCGTATGACGGTGCCCGAAAACCCAGCATCACTTACGAGAACATTTGAGCCACCACCCAGAATTAGCACCGGGGTTTGAGACTTATCAGCCGCACGAACTGCCGCGATTAATTCTGATTCAGTAGCAACGTGAATCAAATCAGTTGCCATTCCACCAACTTGCAGTGAGGTGAATTTGGAAAGGTCGGCGGTGCTCATGCGAGAAGGTTACCGCGCCCTAACGGCGGGCTACCAAGATCTCATTCTTGCCGCGAAAGCGATCAAGAATTCGATCATAAGTCTTCTTAGATTGTGCCTCGCGATATTCTGGATCAGCGTCGTAGTAGCCATGGTGACGTGCTTGTTCCAATGGCAAATCCATCTGCCACAAACGACCTTGGGCTTGGCGCAATTTAAGTGAGAATTCCATATCTGCATTTCTGTAATAGACCGCACGGGAATTAAAGCCACCAACCTCTAGCGCGGCATCGCGGTTAACGGCCATAAAATAACCAAACAACACATCTACTTCTCCGACACCTTTATCATCAATGCTGCGCCATTCATCCTCGATATTTACCAAGCCACCGCGCCAACCCGCGGCACAAAATTCAAGGTTTGCAATCTTTTCTAACACAGGTGAAATCGCATCACCAGTCAAGATTGTTGATGGGTCCATAAATATTACTGAAGTTGAGTTAGCTAATTTTAGTAGCGCATTATTTGCCTCGCCCCAGCCAACTCCTTGGGTGATGTGAACTATGAATGTCCGATCATCAAGCAATGAATGCAGCGTAGTCACATCTAAATCACCACTAACTAAAAGATAGATTGCGATATCAGAACCACTATTTACCTTGAGGGCCATAATGCAGTTAACTGCGTCTTCAAGGAAACCATCAACATAAATGGCAACTGTGGCCCTAAAGGAGGCCTTACTTAGGATACGTAAATCTCCAATTCGGTTATAAACCTTTAAATTTGGGTTCATTAGAGTTTGATTACGCCCTTTGCCATTCCTAGAACCTTCACATCGCCACAAAGTGCGGTTAATTCGATCTTTACTGAGCCATCTTCTATTTCAACAACTTTTCCCGAAATTAAGAGTTCAACATCAATATTGGCTGGAACTACCACCGGCTTTGTGAAGCGGGCTGAAAATTCTGTGACACTGGCAGATCCACCTAGATCTGAAAGATATTTCCCAGCGAGCGCCATCGTCAACATACCGTGCGCAATCACATCGGCAAGTCCCACTGACTTAGCGAATTCCTCATTTTGATGAATTGGATTTTGATCCCCACTTGCATCTGCATATGCAACCAAAAGTGCGCGGTTAATCAGAAAGCTCTTGGGTGGGATCTCTTGCCCAACTTGAAAGTTACTCATGCGCGCACGACCAGGGTTGACCAAGTGGATACAACAAGCTCAGTGCCAGCATGCAGATCAGAACGCACGGTTACAATCTCGTTGCCAGCCATAATGCGAGCGCTCTCAATTGTTGAGGAGCAAATTAAATTATCGCCAGCAACAATTGGACGCTTAATTTCAAACTTCTGTTCTCCGTGAACTACCCGGGTCCAATCCAGACCACTGTCTTGAAGTAACTTCTGAGATTGTTCTAACGTGATTGAAATTGAAAAAGTCGGGGGCGCGACGTCTAAATTAGATTCACCAATTACAGCAGCAAATTTTGAAATTGCTTCTGCTGTTACGAGAGTTGAATCGGCACCTTTGAAGGTGCGCCCGACTAGGTCGGGGCTAAGCATTTGTTATCGAGTCTCGCGGTGAAGTTGTGAAGACTTGCAACGAGGACAGAACTTCTTAAGTTCAAGGCGATCTGGATCGTTACGACGGTTCTTCTTTGTAATGTAGTTACGTTCTTTGCACTCTACGCAGGCCATTGTGATCTTTGGGCGTACATCCGCGCTCTTGCTTGCCATAGTCGTGCTCCTTTTACTTCCTATTAAATCTGATCAAACTTCTTAGATATTCTTGGGTGCTTCTGGGTGAAACGAGAGCGTAAGGCTACTTCACCTGCGCTCATTTCGAAAATTCACGCTCGAGTTTCGACTACGTTTGACGTAACTACTGGTAGCGGGAGCGGGATTTGAACCCACGACACAGCGATTATGAGCCGCTTGCTCTACCAAGCTGAGCTATCCCGCCCTAATAGTTTCTGACATTCCTAGATTACGCTAGAAATATCGAGCCCCCCAACGGAATCGAACCGTTGACCTCTTCCTTACCATGGAAACGCTCTACCGACTGAGCTAGGGGGGCGGATAAAGATTTTCTTGATGCGCAAGCGCTCAAGGAGGTCGAGCGTACAACCAGAGATGCCATTGGGAGAAATTCAGGTTATACCTATTTAATAGGGCTATATGTTATTAAATCCCCGTTCACGCAAGCGAGCCCTCATCGCAAGCTTTGGCATATTCGCCCTCGCCGTGGCACTGGTCGTCGGCACAGTGGTTTACCAACTTGGCTCAGCCGAGAAAGAATTGCCTGCCGTCCCGTTGCACTCAGACTTAACTAAGCAGCCGATGACAACTTTTGCGCAATCCCTAAATGTAAATATTCCAGAAGATATTTCCCAAGCTCCAAAATCAAATTGCGCACAATTAACGAATGACTGGGTTTCAAAAGAAAATGCGCAGCCCGGAATTTCTATGACTACTAAAGATTGGCAGCAGTTAGATCTACAAAGTGCCGCAGGCTCTGCGCTTTGGTTAAATAAAACTTCTGCTAGCTGTGGTGATGAAATACAAATTCATGCTTCACTTTATGGTGCACGGGACTCACAATTTATTAATGGCCCAAGAACGATTCAAGCCATTCGAATTGGCTGGTACCAAGGTTCGGGCGCGCGCGAGGTCTGGAATTCTGGACCCATTAAATTAAGAGCCCAAAAAATTAACGCAGCAAGAAACGCACTTAGAATGGTCGATACAAAATGGCCCGTAACCATCAAAATAGATATCGGGGCGAATTGGGTGCCTGGGTTTTATCTTTTTGTAACCCGTGCGATGGATGGGCACATTGAAAATGCGGCACCACTTGTTGTGCGCAGTCCAATTGGAACTTCGAAATTACTTCTTATTCACTCATTTCTAACTTGGAACGCATATAACTCATTCGGTGGGCGCTCTGCCTATTTTGGTGCTGGTGCAACTAAAACGGAAATGCGTGCTGACCGTAGTCGAGTTGTTTCGCTAGATCGCCCAATTGTCGGGAGTGGCGGCTTCGCTATTCACAGAGATGCGATTTCAATTGTGCAGTTCTTGGAGCGTGAAGGAATAAATATTGACCAAGAGTCTGATATTGATATTGATTCGTGGCCATCGCTGACCAACAATTACAGTGGCCTTGTTCTTAGTGGTCATCCTGAATATTTCACACGCAGAATCTTCAATACTTTGTTGGGTGCAAGAAACAGCGGGACCAACCTCGCAATTCTCGGCGCAAATACCGCAGTGTGGCAGACCAGACTTACATCCTCCCCGGTTGGCGAAAATCGACGGATAATTATTTACCGTAACCCCAAAGAAGACCCCGTTAAAGATTTGAATCAAGTTTCAATTGCATTCTCTGATGGCAGGTTGAATGTTCCCGGAACTCTCATTACTGGCTCGCTCACCGATGGCGTTCACGTTTATGGGGACTTGAAAACAGTTACAGTCCCATCTTGGTTAAAAATTTCGACCAGCTCAACAATTAATGGATTTTCACCCGATAGCGAAGCTGATCACGCTGTGAACACAGTGGCAGCGCCACCAAACGCTCACGTCATCTTTGCTGGAAACATGCACTATCGAGATAGCGCCACTGTTGGGATGAAGCGAAATCTTTCTCCAGTGGCTCAAACTCTTTGGTTTACCACTCCTTCAGGATCTGTGACATTCAACGCTGGAATTTCGACTTGGGCATGTGAACTAATTGCGACGTGCGCTTACTCAACAATCGATGAGAATTCTCGCGCAACGATAGATAGTGTCACCAAGCAAGTACTTGTGCTATTGGAAGCCAAAGGAATTGGCACCAATCTGAAGTGATGCTATCTATTTAGAAATTTTTTGAAAGGTTTCCAAAGTCTTCTGCTTAGTTTTGTTGTTTGATCAATTGTTGAAACCTTTAAAATCTTATTTGCAGCGGGCTCTCCAGGAGTTAAAACATCATGCAGTGCCGGGGACGATTCATCAAGCGAGTCGGCAATTCGTTCGATATTTGATACCAGAGCGATTCCTCTAACGAGGTTCTCTTGGCCAATTTGTGCTGAATTATCAATCAGAGAATCCGCAAGTGCCGCACCAGCAAGTCGGATATCTGCTGTTGCACTATCAGTCGCGGCTTCACTCTCAAGCCCGCGAATCTGATTTGCTTTGGATGTTATGGCATAACTGGCTGCGGAAAGTGCCTGGGCAATTTGCCGTTGTGTTGAGATTGGAATTCCAGATTCCACAGCTGCTTCGAAAAGTGTTCGCGCAATAGTTCGCACTTGAACAACGGTGTGCTCAATTGCAATACCTTGGGTGTATAAATCTTCTGCTTCTTGTTTTGGTGCAGTTGGGAACCACTTAGCATGGCCAAGCGCTTCCAAAGATTGCGCCCGCAGAGCTGGAACTTCATCAACAATCAAACGCGCCTTAGCGAGCCATTCACCGGCTTCATCTTGTTGGTACCCCGCTGCCACACCTTCCGCCATCTTGCCTAGTAAATCTGCGGACCGGGTAGCAAGTGAAGTAATTTTATCGACAGTTCTTCCAGCAGGAGTTTTTTGATGGGAGAAATATGAAAATACAATGGCGATACCAGCACCAATTAAAGTGGACATCAATCGAGAGAAAGCGGTGCTCTCACTTAGACCCGGTCCTATAACAATAAGCGCAGTTACTGGAACGTTTATTGAAGCAACTTCACCAAGGTGTAAGCCACGAGCAACGACAGAGCAAAGTAGAACCGTTAAGCCAACTGCAATAATTCCAAAATGAAATAGCCAAACTGAAAGCAAGGCAACACCGGCTCCGATTGCGGTCCCAACAATTTGCCCAAAACCTTCACGAACTGATTTATAAAGAGAAACTCGAATACTTAAACTACAAATAATCGCGGCAACAACCCCGCCATTTTTAATTGCTAGATCACCAACTTGCCAAGCAACTGAAGCGGCAATTGAGGCAACAACAATGAGTCGAACCCAAGCAAGACGATCGGTGAAGAGTTTTTTGATTCTCTTGATTAATCGCTTCATAACTTAAACGTTGCCATGGGCTAAGGCTACTGGCAAGTGGACCGTATCCCCTTCTAGGTACTCGTTACTTAGGAATTCGAAGTCCTTGCATTCCGCCATCGACTGTTATCGCGGATGCAGTTGTTGAGCCTTGAAGTGGGCTAGCTAGGAAACAAATTGCGCTAGCTACTTCTTCAGGTGCGACTAAACGGCCAATTGGTTGACGAGCTTCTAGGGCTGCTCGCTCAGCGACTGGATCTGCTGCTTGCGCAAGTAACCGTTGTACCCAAGGTGTATCAGCAGTTCCTGGGTTAACACAGTTCACTCTAATCTTTTCGGCTACTAAATCATTTGCCATCGCCATTGTTAATGAAAGTACGGCGCCTTTTGATGCGCTGTAGACCGCACGCTTTGGAATTCCTGCGGTTGCAGCGACTGAACAAGTATTAACAATTGCGGCTGCTCTACTCTTTCGCAATAGCGGAAGTGCAGATTTAGAAGTGCGTACTATTCCAAGAACATTTACATTTAGTACTTTTAGCCATTCATCAGATGAATTGCTCTCAACCGTTCCTACCGCACTGATCGCGGCATTGTTAATCATGATGTCGAGAGTCGAAATCTTTGAGAATGCGGCTACTACTGATGCATCATCACCAACATCGCATTGAAGCCAAGTGGCCGTTCCAGCCATGCCGCCTTCAGATAAATCCAAACCAAAGACCGTTGCACCACGTTCTTTAAGTAGTTTTGCAGTAGCAAGACCAATTCCTGATCCGGCACCCGTTACTGCTGCGGTTAATCCTTGGAATTCAGTGCTCATGCGGTTATCCATTCTTTTCCAGTTGGGAAGGTGAAGTCTGCAATGCTTTTAGCGTACATCTGGGAACCAGCACCTGGCTTTAATGGTGGCATGTAATGCGCATTTCTAATATCGGTTGGCACAACAAAGTGCTCGTGCAAGTGGTCAACGAATTCAACTACGCGGTCTGGGTGGTGACCAGTAACTGCAACCGCATCAAACATCGCAAGGTGTTGAACCATTTCACATAAGCCAACGCCACCAGCATGTGGGCAGACCGGCACGCCAAATTTTGCTGCCATCAGAATATTGGCAATATTTTCGTTTACGCCAGCTACTCGAGTGGCATCTATCTGCATGAATGAAAATGACTTTGCTTGCAGCATCTGCTTGAAAATTATTCGGTTCATGCCGTGCTCACCAGTCGCAACACGAACAGGTGCAATCGCTTTAGCGATCGCTGCGTGACCGATTACGTCATCCGGATTTGTTGGTTCTTCAACCCAGTGAAGATTGACATCACCAATTCCTTTTATCCATTCGATTGCTTGATTTACATCCCAGACTTGATTCGCATCAATTGAAATTTTTATATCTGGACCAACCGCTTCACGTGCCAATCTGAGTCTGCGCTTATCATCTTCAAGTGACCCACCGCATTTAAGCTTAATTAATTTGTAGCCAGCAGCAACTGCCTCTTTTGCCAAGCGAACCATTTTTTCATCGGTATAACCGAGCCAACCTGGGGTAGTTGTGTAAGCAGGTAAACCTTCAGCAAGTAACTTGGCCTCATTGGCAGCACGATTACCTTGGGCTTTGCGCAAGATATCTAACGCTTCATCCGGGGTTAAAGCATCTGTGATGTAGCGGAAATCAACGAGCTCCACAATTTCTTCTGGAGATAAATCAGATAAGAATTTCCAAAGCGGTTTCTTTGCGTGTTTAGTTACGAGATCCCAGGCAGCTGTAATTACCGCACCGGCTGCCATCTGGGTAACACCTTTTTCTGGTCCGAGCCAGCGAATTTGAGAATCGCGAACTAGGCTGCGAGCAAAATCGCCCATGCTCTTTGCAAGATCATCTAGATCACGTCCCACTGCATAAGGTGCAAGAAGTGCAATCGCATCGCACTGGAGATCATTGCCACGACCACATGTGAAGACAAAACCATGACCTTCAAGATTTGGGTCATCAGTTTCAAGGATAACTAGAGCCGCCGAATAATCTGGTTCCTTGTTCATTGCATCAGAACCATCAAGTCCACGTGAAGTTGGAAAGCGAACATCTACTGTTTTAAATCCAGTGATCTTTGGCATCAATTTCCCTTTTTTATTGAGTTAACTAGTAAAAATCCTATACGATAATTTCCGTGTTGCGACACCAGCAAAAAATCAAAATGAAGCGCACAACTCTCGAGCTGAGTCGCCTAAGCCTTGGGACAGCGCCACTCGCTGGGCTGTTTACTTCTGTTAAAGATGACGAGAGCGATGCTCTGATTCACACCGCTTTTGGCGCCGGAATTAATTACTTTGATACCGCTCCACTATACGGACACGGCAGTGCAGAAATTCGTCTCGGGAGAATTCTCAAGACTTCAAAGGCGCCCTATGTTTTGGAAACCAAAGTTGGTCGAATTTTGAAACACGTTGAAGCAGCCGAACCAGTCCCTTGGTTTCCGGATGCAGATCCGCATATCGAACCAGTCTTTGATTATTCGCGCGATGGAATTCTGCGTTCAATCGATGACAGTCTGGAACGAATGGGTGTCGACCACATTGATATTGCCTTAATGCATGACTGTGAGAATCATTCGGATGAGGCAATCGATAACGCTTACCCAGTTCTGGCAAATCTTCGGGATCAAGGCATCATTAAAGCAGTCGGTGTTGGTTTGAACTTTGTCGATGTCGCAATGAAAATTATGAAGGCTGTTGATTTGGATATTGCACTTATCGCAGGTCGTTACACGCTTCTTGATCAGAGTGCTGGGGCCGCACTTTTGGATTATGCGCTAGAACGGCAAGTGGACATAACTATTGGTGGCGTATTTAATTCTGGAGTTTTGGCCGATCCAAAACCTGGTGCAACTTTTGAGTACTTACCCGCCTCGGATGAAATAATTAAGAAAGCTCAAGACATTCGCGCATTCTTAACTGAACGCGGCATTCCACTAACGGCGGCAGCCCTGCAATTTCCATTGCGCCACCCTGCTGTAACCTCGGTGCTTACCGGATCGCGAAGTAGCGCAGAGCTCCTCGCAAATATTGCAGATTTTGACCGTGCGCTCCCAGAAAATATCTGGACTGAGCTTGAAGACGCTGGACTTATAGAGAGGCTGAGATGAAATTTTCAGTAATCAGAACCGCTACCAATAGCCATCAATTTGTTCTGACAAATGATGGAGTTCATACCGCGCTAGCCAACGTGCCAACTCTTACCGAGGCCCTTCAACTCTCACTCGCTGATCTACAAAAGTTATCGAAAAGTTCTGGCACACAAGTAAGCGGTGAGGTGGTTGCACCAATCGCACCTGAAGTAGAACTTTGGGGAGCTGGCGTGACTTATCTACGTTCGCGCGATGCCAGAAAAGAAGAGAGTGGCGTTCCTGATGTTTACCAATTAGTTTATGAAGCCGATCGCCCAGAACTATTCTTTAAATCAAGTGCGGTCCGTGCGCGAGGTAATGGTGCGCAAATAGGTATCCGATATGACTCCCCGGCCTCGGTTCCAGAACCAGAAGTTGCTATCTATATAAATAAGTATCGCGAAATCATTGGGTATTCGATTTGTAACGATGTAACGGCTCGGACCATCGAAGGCGAAAATCCACTCTACCTTTCACAAGCCAAAATTTATGTTGGTTCAACCGCGCTAGGTCCAGACATCACGCCAGCATGGCTCGCTCCAAGCGCTGCTGATATGAGCATCAAAGCGAAGATTGCGCGTGGGGCTAGTGTTGCCTGGTCTGCGCAAACTTCACTTGCCGCACTAAATCGCACCTTAGAAGATTTGGTTTCCTACGTATTTCGTTGCCAGGAATTTCCTAATGGCGTAATTCTTTCGACTGGAACTGGAATTGTTCCGCCGCTAGATATCTCACTTCAAGCTGGCGATGTTGTCGAGATTGAAGTTGCTGGCGTGGGTACGCTTTCAAATACTGTCGTAGTAATTCCAGAGAGGCCCTAATAAATGAGCAATATCGTCGCTTGGACACAATGGCCTGATCTAAAAATTCCAGATTCCGTAACACTTCACTCGAGCCAAGATATGCCTCTTGAAAGCTCGGACCTCTCAAGCATTAATTTTTATGTACCTTCTTATATGGGCGGAAAGAACGCGCTGGACTTCGTTACAAAGATGCCAAATCTAAAAACACTGCAAATGCCTAATGCTGGCTATGACGATGCCCTTGCATATCTTCGTCCTGGTTTAACACTCTGTAATGCATCCGGTGTTCATGATGCATCAACCGCTGAACTTGCAGTCGCACTTGCACTTGCATCGCGTCGTGGATTTCCTACTTTTGCTAGTGATCAGGCCAAAGGTAAGTGGAACCACCAACGCTTCAAATCACTCTCTGATAGCAAAATTGGCATTATTGGGTTTGGTTCAATTGGTAAGCAGGTTGCCAAGAATCTTTCTGGATTTGAAGTTGAAGTTATTGGTTTCTCAAAATCTGGCCGTGATGGCTCAAAGAAGATCGAAGAGCTAGATGCCTATCTGCCAGTGCTCGATATTGTGATTTTAATATTGCCACTAAATGCCGAGAGCAAGCATTTGTTTAACGCAGCGCGTTTGGCAAAAATGAAGGACGGCTCGCTCCTAGTAAACGTTGCGCGCGGACCAATCGTTGATACTGATGCGCTAATTGCTGAACTAAACTCTGGGCGAATTAGCGCCGCCCTTGACGTAACAGATCCAGAACCACTTCCAGAAGGTCACCCGCTTTGGAGTGCAAAGAATGTTTTGATAGTTCCCCACGTTGGTGGCAACACAACCGCCTTTGAACCAAGAGCGCGCAAACTTGTCGAATCACAACTTGCACTTTTGGCTTCTGGTGGCGAACTCAAAAATATTGTTGCGCAGGGTTAGTAGTAAGAAGGAACTTGTAAATGCGAATTGATTCCCACCATCACATTTGGGATCTCACAGTTCGAGATCAAAGTTGGATAGCTGGCGATGCAATGGCGCCAATTCGTAGAAACTTTTCCATGGCTGATTTTCGAGAGGCTAGTTTTGGAACGAAAGTACAAAAAACGGTATTAGTGCAGACAGTTACTGATTACGCCGAGACGCCAGAACTTCTAGCACTAGCCGAGAGTGATTCCATGATTGCCGGGGTTGTTGGTTGGTTAGATATCGACTCCCCTGATGCAATGAAACACTTTGATAAATATTTAGAGTTACCTGGCGCAAGTTTTCTAAAGAGTATTCGAGATATCGCTCAAGATCATATAGATCCAAATTATTTAGCGCGGCCACAAGCCATTGCAACCGTAAAAGAATTAGGTCGACGAGGCTTTGCTTATGATTTATTGACAAAGACACCAGAACTTCCTGGAGCGATTGAAATGGTTAAACAATCTCCCGATATGCAATTTATTATGGACCATATTTCAAAACCTTATATTTCTGCCGGAACTTTGCAACCTTGGGAAAAATTAATTCGCGAACTTGCGAGTTATGAAAATGTTGTTTGTAAAGTTTCTGGACTTGTTACCGAAGCAAATTGGAAATCTTGGAAGACTTCGGATTTCAAACCTTACTTCGATATTCTGTTAGAAACATTCACTCCTAAGCGATTAATGTTTGGATCTGATTGGCCGGTTGCAACACTTGCTGGAAGCTATAAACAAGTAGTTGAACTTGCGGAAGAGTTGACTGTTGATCTCTCCGAGTCTGAGAATTTGGCCTTCTGGGGTGGCACGGCCAACCACGCTTACCAATTAGGCCTTTAATAACAATTTGGTAACAAACGCCCGTATTTACGCGTTTTTACCCGCCATATTTGGACGCCTTGCCTG
>Ga0209499_1002672_pt1 | contig 11273 bp, 17 predicted proteins | sample C_130208_EF_Meta_FD_187306 | JGI IMG/M metagenome (GOLD analysis project Ga0209499, IMG submission 187306) | Freshwater microbial communities from Lake Croche, Canada to study carbon cycling - C_130208_EF_MetaG (SPAdes) (version 2) | ecosystem: Environmental > Aquatic > Freshwater > Lake...
ATTCCAGTAACACCACCGGGGGAGTTATCTTTAGGAACATCATTAAATATCTCCTGAATCTTGTCAACATAACTATTAGTCAATTGTGGCGGTGGTGGCGCAGGAACTGGAGCAGGCTCTGGCACTACAACAGCAGGAACCTCCACAGTAAAGTCTGTTCTGGTATCATCGACCTTTGTGACTACAACTGGTTCGGTAAGCGGATCTGCTTCTTCTTTTGCGTCGACCTGTGGCAAGGGTATATCTGCCGGCTTTTTAAATATATCAAATATTCGATCACTAAGTTTAGTATTCTTAGGCGTCTCAATTGCCAGAACAGGAGCGGGTTGTGTTTTTTCTGGCTCAACTGTAGCAGTGACTAATTCGGCAGGCTTTTTGAATATATCAAATATTCCTCCGGGTGTGGTATCCTTTACAGTCTCATCTGTTAGAGCAGGACTGGTAGATTTTGCAGCAGATAGTATTGCGGGTTCTGTTACATCTGCCTCGGTAGATACTAAAGTGCTCAATGCTGATGACAGTTCTTCAACAGGCACAACTTCTGGTGTAGGTTCAACCACAGCATCCGCTGAAGTTTGATAAGGGCTTGGTCGATTTCTATTATAGAGTTCCAATGCCATGTTGACCACGTCGGTTTCAGTGGGTTTTGCTATGGTTGATCTGAATGACACAGGCGATAGTGCGCCGGAAAAAGGCGGATATCTCAGTAATACTTCACCTGTGCGATTAATAATATTTTTATTGACAATGCTCCATGATTGATATTCTTGGGTGCATTGTTTTGCATATTCTGCATTTAACAACTGTCGGGCGGTACTAATCAGTTCTAATTGTTCTTTTTCGGTGCTATATAACATATCCATCACCTTTTGATAATGTTAATTTACAAAACTTAGAGGAAATTGTGCAATAACTCCTCTGCTTAATATATCGGCAATACTGCTATAGCCCTTGTTGGCATGATCCGGAATACCAATCACAGCCACTTTGAGTATGTTGTCCAGCGAAATTGAATCTGCTGTAAAGTCCTTGGCAAATCTAGCATAAAAATCTTCCGTCCAAAATTTAGTAAGATTGGTCATCATTTCTGCTATTAAATCTCGTGGATACTGTGCAGGATTAATTTCGTGTAGGTAATTGGACAATTCGTAGATCTGTTTTTCCCATATACTTTTGAAGACTTCTATGTCTCGCTTATTTCTAATGGCCTTGACCACTTCGGTGCCATTTTTACTAATCACCGTCAGCAGTGATCCTATCTTGGTTCCTGCGGTTATTCCATAATAAGGAATAAAATAATCACCAATTTGAGCCGCTGCTTTTGCTAAATTTCTTTCTACAAACGGGGTGCTTTCCAACCCACCAAAATCACTCACGCTGTAGTTGATCATACCGAGGCTATATCTGGTCCACAGTGTTCTACTGTCCATTCTAAATATCAAAGTTTTTTCATTGATCACAGCAGTAGGCAGTGGCTCTAACCCAACCATATAGTTTGGAAACATGGGTCTAGAATGTGTTCCAGTAGTATCATACACATTACTGTACATTTCTGCAGGTATCACCGTAGGATGATCAAAATGTTCTTCAACAATATCGTGAGTGATTTTTTTGTACATTTTATTGAGTCCTAATGTCTGATGTCATAATAGCATCAATTATACCACCGGAAAATATATCGGAAAAACTAGGATCGCCGTTTTCTTGGTTAACCACAATAATGCTGTAGGCTTTATCTGCAGCATCAACGCCTTGTTCCCATTCCTTCTTTATACGATGACGAGTCTGTGCCATATATAATTCTTCCATACGACCAAAAATAGCCATCACAGCGTCTGCGGGCCATGCTGGATTCACACTGGCTAAAAATTCAGCAAATGCAGCAGTATCGTTTTGTAATTTTGCTGTTAGTCTTGCTGTTGCTGTAGTAGCATCGGACTTGATTGCAGCCAATACATCAATCAGTGTAGTTGCAACAGTGCCAAGTAATTCCATGAATTTTTTAGAACCTGCTTCGCCATATGCTGCTTCAACCAATCGACCAAGTTCCGTAATATCCGTGGATATTTGTGATTTGAGAATATCAATATCTTTATCACCTTCGGTAATACTGATTACCAGACTACGAATCCTTCCACTCAACCGTGCCCAGGCATTGATACTGTCTTTTTCAAGTTGTTTTAATCCTTCGATGTTGTAGATATTAAAGTCTTTGGGTTTTACTACAGTGCCAGTAGTATGATAGCCCATTACAGTACCGGTGCTACAATTATATACAGTAGCAGGTACTATTGCAGGATGATCGTAATGTTCTTCGACAATGTGGTGTGTGATTTTTTTATACATTATATTTCCTTATATAAATTTTTCTGAAAACCGACGAAATACTGATTGTGTGATTAAATCAGACATCGATGGTGCATTATTAAAAGGTGCTGTAAATATCGGTCCTGCTGTTGCTATAGCAATTGCTGCTTCTTCGGCCGCAACATCGGCGGACCAATTTTGCTGTAGTCGTGCAGTAGCCTGATCAACCAACGCTTGAACATAATATTGTGCATATGTACCGTTAGGTTGTGGTTGTATCATGGTTCCTGATGGCGGAAGTACAGTGTTTAGAAAATTGGTCAAATGATTGACCGCAGTTGATTGCATAGACGAATAGTCACCGCCGGCTCTAATAGTAGGTAACATACTAGCAAAGATATTGGCAAACTGGGTAAGATATCCTAATGCGTTGTTAACTGTGGTAGTATCGTATGCACTAAGAAACAATGATCGCATTTCGGAAATATCTGCCAATAGTTTATCTATATTAAAAGATAAATCTGGGTTGGCTGCTATATCGCTTTTTATACAATCTCTGATATCTTGATTCATTCTACGAAATTGATTGTTAAACTCATTCTGAAAATCACCTCTATATGGAGGTCGTGGCCATACTGTAGATAATTTAGACTTATCAATTAGCCCTCTCGCCTCCATTGCCAAGGGATGATCGTAGTGTTCTTCTACGATATCGTGTGTAATTTTTTTGTACATGATTTTACCAAATAGCAGTCGGTGTAGAAATTTGGCTGATATTGGTAGCAATACCGGTGTTTACCAAACTCTGATTACTAACAGCACTGCCTATGGCATTAATACCATTGAAGCTGTTGAATCCACCTCCAAATCCGCCTCCAAATCCACCTCCAAATCCGCCAAGTCCCCATGCAGGATAACCCCAACCCGGTGTTATAAAACCACTTCTATAAAACGGATAAACATAACCTGTATACATTGTATTTGCTCCTTGTTTAAAATGAGTCGGCCTTGTGAGCCGACCCATTGCTTTGTTACTAATCAGTAAGGATACCCGTATCCATATCCTGGATAACCGTAACCATAACCGTAGTAAGGAACTCCAAGGTAACCATAATAGGGGTAACCTATACCGGCTCCTAGATATCCTCGAGGATATCCAAATCCTCCTCCCCATCCAAATCTTGATCCATACATAATAGACCTCCTTTTTTGGGTTTTTAGTTAATGCTGGTTGGTGTCGATGACTGTGTGGTACCTGTCATTGTTCCAGTGTTAACTAGCCCTTGACTGGAAATAGCACTTTGTAGAGCATTGATAGCACTGACCTGATTGGCGCTTTGATACGCAGCAACTGCACCACCGTATGCAAGACCTAAACCAGCATACTGACCATTTAGGCCATTTAGTACTGTGTTGGTATTGATAAGAGCAGTGTTAAGGTTCTGTGTATTGAGACCATTGATTAGACCACGTGTTGCCTCAGACTGTTCCATAATGGTACGCTGAGTAGCCATTGCGGTGGCACCAATTGCAGCGTCTGTACGAGCAGCAGCCAACATGTTCTGTAGGGTGCCTTCGCTGACTGCCTGCTTGAGGTCAGCCAATGCCGAAGCATCATGTAGAGCAACCTGCATAGCACGGTTGTTGATGTCGTTTGCTTGTGCAACTTGTAGTTTGTAATTTTCAAAAACACTATCTGCGACCTTTGTCTTTACATCTTGTACATTAGCAAGCAATGAAAAGAAAGGATCTGTTGTTAACATATCAGCCATTTTATTTTTCCTTTAAAGTAAAATACCAGGATCTGGATCGCATTGCCGCTTGCCGTCCTAGAAGTAACTTTTACAAGTAAAAATCATTTTCTACTTGTGTTACATTATTACTTAAAAGATATACCTATGGAAAATTCTAAGCATCAGTATGAGAAACACTTGAGTACTATATAATTAAAATTACGATCAAAAAAAACACTCCCGAAGGAGTGTTTTTAATGACACTGATATGGAATTAACTAATGCTCTGTGGGTTTGATGTTTGAACAGTACCGGTAGATACACCAGTATTGACAAAACGCTGACTGGAAACAGCACTACCGACTGCATTGATAGCACTGACCTGATTGGCGCTTTGATAAGCAGCAACCGCACCGCCATATGCAAGACCAAGGCCGGCAAATTGACCATTAAGCCCATACAGTGCTGTGTTGGTATTGATAAGAGCTGTGTTGAGGTTCTGTGTATTAAGACCATTGACTAGATCGCGTGTTGCCTCACTCTGCTCCATTACGGTACGCTGAGTGGACATTGCGGTGGCACCAATGGCGGCATCTGTGCGAGCAGCAGCCAACATTGCTTCCAATGTGCTTTTGCTTACTGCACCTTTGAGGTCAGCCAGTGCTGTAGCATCATGTAGGGCAACCTGCATAGCACGATTGTTGATGTCACCTGCTTGTGCAACTTGTAGTTTGTAATTTTCAAAGACGCTGTCTGCGACTTTTGTCTTTACATCTTGCACATTGGCAAGTAATGAGAAGAAAGGATCTGTTGTTAACATATCAGCCATTTTATTTTTCCTTAGAAGTAAAACACCAGGATCAAAAGACCCTTGTTTCAAAGAGCACAGACCACCTGTGCTGCTATTATTACTTAAAAGGTTTGCTGATCAATTTATCTAATAAACCAGTATAAGGCCAACGGCAGTACTAGTCAGCGAGAAGCCAATACCAATTGTGTTCTGCTTCTAACACCGTAACTTTTTAGTATGGCGCTGACATGGATTTTCACTGTGCTCTCGGAAATTTTCAGTGTTTGAGCAATCTTTTTGTTAGACAACCCACGCCGGCATACTAGATTAAAAACTTCTTGTTGTCGATCAGTCAATGTAATTCCTTGAGATTTTTGTTTTAGGGGTGTAGTATTGGCTCCAGGTAGTCGATCAATGATGTGTTTAGGCCACCAAGACTCGCCTCTTAAAAAAGTTTCAGCACCTTGGTTTACTTCCTCTAAAGTCCAATCTCGAAAATCCAATGCTATGCCATCAATGCCTACTTTTTTTAATTTTTTGACAATCTGATAATCGGTAGTTTTTCTAATTATAGCATTGACATACAATCTACCGTTGGCAGTAAAACGATTTATATTTTTTAATGTATCTAAAAACTCCTCTATGCTTGTACTCATTCGGTCAATCATTTCCGTATGAAAAACCAAATGACCATGCCCTTGAGATAATTCTTGAGTAAGGTCAACCCAATTATTGGGACAAGTATAAGTGGTTTGAAATTTTAATACATAGCCATCGGTGCACCGAGGTGTATTGCTGTGATCATCATTGAAATATATAACATTAGGCAACGCTGGTTTAGTGGGCAATTGGTTGATAATATGGTCAGGCCAATGAGTTTTTCTATCGGTCAATGCCTGCAGTCCGGCCATAATATCCACTGGATCCCAATCTCCGTGGTATGGTATTAATCCTTGCAACCCCAACTTCTTTGCTTCTAACACAACATGTTTGTAGGTGTCATTCTCCACGACCAAAGCGATGGGAATATTTAATCGTGCCAGTTTCAATTTTGTTTGTAACATGCCAATGGTTTCTTTGATGGTAGCCGCATCTGTGCTGGTAAACACATTGGAATTGATTGAAATCTGGTCTGTCTTTTCTAATAATAGACGATCTAGTTCTAGCCAACCATCACACACTACAACATCAACTGGTAATACTTTGTTATAGTCTGCCACCACTGTGGAGTCGCCTTTGGTAACATCGTCGTTCGGTGAACGAAAATAAATCATCACCGGTTTTTGTTTTACCGACTTGACCGTGGTTGTTATCGCATCATGATATTCTAAATACATACAACAAAAATTCTCAGACATTTTATCTCCGTTTTATATACTACTACTTACATCCATCTGTGTCATAATACTTTAGTGCAAAGTAGTACTAGTACTTCAGTGGTGCTTTAATACTTTAATATTAGGATAATGTCTATAGCAGAAATCCTTGCTTCACAACGAATAGAGTTGAAATACCTAAAACAATCATGCCAAAAGATTTTCACATAGTGAGGAGATTTCTTCTTGAGTTAGGAAAAAGTTGTAGATTGAAGTATCAACAACTTCTTTTTGTTTGTTAAGATATTCTTGAATAAATTCAATTGAATATAACCCTGCAGGAGAGTCACATTCTTTTTGTGTTACTCGAAGTCTGAATCCGGGAATTTCTTTTATGATAAAATTTTTCATATATGTTTCCTTATTTAATTTTAAAATGTTGTCTAATTGCCTGATGAATACGATAACTGCGAGCAGCCTCATCGAACAAATACTGTTTAGAAAATTCTGCACATTCCTCAACAATTAAGCGGGCAAAACGTTGGTAACAGAATTCTTGGTTTTCATCAAGAGATTCTAGGTAAAGATTTTTAATCAAGTCGTTATCAACTGATTCTTCTGGTTTCACGTTGCGACCTTGCTCAAGAACCATTCTCCATTTTCGCCTTCCTTCCATTCCAGTGTATCACCGTCAACCCATCCTTGAGTGGTCAACAGATCTGCCGGCAATGGCAGTATCAATTCGCCGGTCTCGGGATCTTCTTCTACGGTCACCGTCCAACGGGTGGGCTGTTCATCTGATGGTGTCATTTTGATATTCCTTTGTTAATGCGTGATAAATTAAAAATTCTTTAAAGGCACGATACACAGCAGCGGATTCATTCTCATCTGCTTCCACTTTTACTCCTCGAACATAAAACCCATCTTGGGCCACACGTAACATTTCTGTAGTACCGGATATTAAAGTAATATTACTGGCTTGATTATCTTTGGGTTCAACAGTTAAAATAGGATTCATTTCAATATCGTTGTATGGTATTCAAATATTTTATACTACTCCGCGGAAATAGTCAATGGTTTTTTTCAGTCCTTCGTCTAATCGAATCTTTGGTTCCCATCCTAGTAGAGATTTTGCTAGACTGATATCTGGTCTCCTCTGGCGAGGATCATCGCGTGGTAGGTTTTCATGGATAACTGTACTGGTGCTACCTGTGATGAAAATAACCTGTTCTGCCAATCCTCCAATAGTGAATTCTTCAGGATTGCCGATATTCACAGGTCCTGTGACAGCATCATCACTGGCCATCAGTGCCATCATACCATTAAGAAGATCATCTACATAACAAAAACTGCGTGTTTGAAGTCCGTCCCCGTAGATGGTAATGTCTTGATGTCGCAGTGCCTGTACAATGAAGTTACTGACCACACGACCGTCGGCTTCGGCCATTCTTGGACCATAGGTATTGAAGATACGCATGACTTTGATACGGACACCATGCATGCGATGGTAATCAAAGAATAGAGTCTCTGCTGCTCGCTTACCTTCATCATAGCAGGATCTAATACCAACAGGGTTGACATTGCCCCAGTATTGTTCTGTTTGCGGATGTACAACTGGATCACCGTAGACTTCGCTGGTCGATGCCTGTAGAATCTTAGCACCAGTTCGTTTGGCCAATCCCAACATGTTGTAAGCACCAATAATACTGGTCTTGGTGGTCTGTACTGGATCGCGCTGATAATGTACCGGACTGGCAGGACAAGCGAGATTATAAATTTCGTCAACTTCCACATATAGTGGAATACAAATATCCTGTCGAATTACTTCGAAGTTTTTACAATCCAATAAATGTTCGATGTTGCGTTTACTGCCTGTAAAATAATTATCAACTACTAACACATGTTCTCCCTGTGCAACCAGTCTATCACAGAGATGACTACCTAAAAATCCGGCACCTCCGGTTACTAAAATCTTTTTCATTTAAACCTTTAATAAATCTGTTATGTCATACATTTTTTTCATGTATGGTGATGGGTTATTTAAAACACTGACCTCTAGATCACCTGATCTTCTGGGCAGAACATTGATTTCAAAATCGCAATGGTTGACAGTCTTGAAAATTTCAATAATTTCTTTTACACTGTATCCATATCCATGTCCGAGATTTTCAATACCGCCACTAGGCTGTTCCACAGCATCGACCAGTGCCTGACAAATTTCGTTGACATGAACATAGTCTCTTATACAGGTCCCATCCGGTGTGCCATAATCATTTCCGTAGAGATTGAATACACCTGTTTTGCCAGCCTGTATTAAATTATACATTAGCCCATCGGGGTTGGTTGGGGCACGGCATTCACTGCCTAGCACATTATAAAACCTAAATATACTATGATTTTTTGGTTGGTGTGTTTTACAAAACTCTGTTGTTATCTGTTCGGCTGCTCGTTTGCTCATGCCATAAACATTTTGCGGATTAGCAGCAACCCCGGTACTGGCCAATATAAAATTATCAGTGGGTATACGGTTGAGAACATTAAGTGTTCCATGTATATTGGTTGAGTAATATCTAATTGGACAAGATTCTCCTTCGCCTACTCTAACCTGTGCTGCCAAATGGATTACAGCATCAAAATGTTGTGATATATGAAAATTTCCAACAATGTCTATTGGATAAAAATCATGAACGGGCACGATTGGTTTGACGGTATCCAATCCGTAGATTTCATATTGTCCTGCCATCCGGCGGCATAGATGAGATCCTATGTATCCTGATGATCCTGTTATTAATACCTTCTTCATTGATTACCAGTGGCGTATGATTCCTGCTATGATAAAGCAGTTTGTTATGATATATGTTAACACAATCGCTGTTCTAATAACAGCAATTTGATCACTTTCCTGATCTGTAGCACCAGATTTTTCTCCTAGTGCTTTACTCCATAGACGCCAGAGTTTAGCCCTCGTAGATAGCGGAGTTTGCACCATGTTCGAAAACCTCAACACTCTTAATTCTTACTGTAGGATTGATGGGATAACGGCTGTCTTTGGTAGCAATAATTTCTGCCATTTTGTCATAGCACATTTTAGCAAACATCTCACAGCCCACACCTTCTACAATGCGTAGATCACAAAGAGATCCTCTCTGGTATGGCTCAAAGTTATTTCTATCAACTTTCATTTCATCCAAACCAGTTTCGGGCAAAGTCCAATCGGTATCGATTAATGCCATTTGTTTGAAAAATTCTAAATGAGGATCATCATGAGCAATAACCAGTGTATGGTCAAACATATAGTCAGCCCAGGCTTTGAACTCTTTCAATCCACCAAAGTCCATACACCAATTCTTGTCATCTAATGTAGCACATTCAAATACCAGTTTAATACCAATACTATACCCATGTAGTGTGCTACAATGACTATGACTGGCACGCCATTGTCTAAAACAACAACTAAGCCCTCGATCATTTCCGTATGTTTTGGTACTGTAAAATTTTGCCATTTTAATCTCCTATGTTAATGATAGCATAGGCAGCAGAGTTTGTAAAGCGGGAAATGATGCCAAGACCGCTGTGTGATGTTATTTAAGTTCTTTGATTTCTTCTTTAAGAATTTGTAGTTCTTGTTGTATCTCATCAATCATTTCAATTTCTTTTATATTATAATTGAATATAAAATAAACCATAATTATTAATCCTGTCCAGCCTATTAAACCGCCAACAAATAAAACTAATATGACATGATTTTGTACCATTGTTTACTCCTACGAGTAAATTTATTTACTCTGGCTAGTACAAAAGTTTTATTGCGGCTTATTTAAATATTCGAAGGATTACAATATCCTGACTAAGTCTTCCGTTAAGTGGTGTTTCTGTAGTTTTGACACTCTTAGCAAACCAGGTTTCAAACCGTTTTTGTGTGTTTTGATCCTTAAACTCTTTGAGTTGCTCTGCAGGTTTACGCAGGGTCTTTTGCAGACTCTTTTCTACAAAGTTGGTTAATCCGGCACCCTTAACGGCTAAACCTTCGCTGTTACTGGAGATATAATAGCCAATCTTACGAGTTTTGGTATTGTAAACCACGGCACCCTGCGCCTGAACCAGTTGTGCAGGTGGAACCGATGTAATACCTAGTCGATCGTCGCTGACTTTGAATTTAATACGTTTAACCAATTCCTCGGCAGGTTTAACCTTGCGAGCACGAGGCTTTTTCAGGACCTTGGCCTCTGCTGCAATTTGGTCGCAGGCAGTCATAATATTGGAGTAGAACTCAATTAACTTCCTGAGATTCTTTCTTGGATGACGGCTATATGCCTCACGTAATTGCTCGTCGGCTGTACCGCCGGCTAGTTCTTGCAACTCGCTATAACCAAACTCAAAGAATGTTTTAATGATTCTTGCATGAGTTGGTTTAGCCTGTTTACTGCGAAGGAGACTGAGAATTTTATAATTTGCTGGATTGAAATTATTTGGATCTACCAAATAACTATCAATAGCAGCATCGATCTCTTCACTCATATCGCCTGCTTGCTCGCGAATCCTATCCTGCACACTTACTGCAGGTGCTTCAACTGGTTTAACTTTAACTTCTTCTTCAGGTACTTCGTCGTCGGCACCCTCTTCGATGACTCGAGAGATGCTGAGTTTAAGCCATTCGGCACTGTTGCGACCGCCGTTAAATCCAGGATGAACTGATGGCATGCCTTTAAGTAAACAACTGGCAATAGCACCCATAGTTAGTCCACTACGCCAGTCTTTGGTATTTTTGAATGCTCGGATATCTTCCTTGCTAAATTCGGCTCGAGACATCCAATCGATAACCTTGGGTTTAAGAGCCTTACCCGAAAACTCAAGATTGTAATAACTCATGGCTTCACGATAGCGAGCGGCAAATTGCTCGCCACTCCATTCCTCGGCTCCGTCCCACTTAGGGCTTGGGTCTCGTTTAGAATTTGCACGAATAGTAGTACCATTCATAATTTTGTTCTTGGTAACAGCCAATTTATGCTCCTGTTTATTCAGTATGTATAATTCTAACACACAACCAATTGGCTGTCAATCATCAATCGCGCCTGTTGCCAAAAAGTTGCAGTAGGCTCAAAAAGAGGTTGATAAAATCCAAGTACA
>Ga0209499_1002675_pt1 | contig 11271 bp, 11 predicted proteins | sample C_130208_EF_Meta_FD_187306 | JGI IMG/M metagenome (GOLD analysis project Ga0209499, IMG submission 187306) | Freshwater microbial communities from Lake Croche, Canada to study carbon cycling - C_130208_EF_MetaG (SPAdes) (version 2) | ecosystem: Environmental > Aquatic > Freshwater > Lake...
ACCAAAGGAGTTTCCTGAGATAGTCGGTGTTGCGGTAATACCTGTTGCTGCATTAGCTGGGCTAGTGATCGTTACTGCGTTTATAGATACTGAAACAACAGTTGAGGTATGAACAATAGGTAATGAACGATTGCCGTAGTTGTCAATAGCCACGACAGAAACCGACAATACTTGATTGACAGTCGTTGAAGCCGTTAAAGTTTTAGAGCCGGCATTAGTAGTAGCTGTTACTGTTGTTACCGCCGCGTTCCAGTCAGTGATTTCAAAGCTGGCTACAGAACCGCCCACTAAAGCTGATGTACCTGATAGCGTTAAGACTAAACTACCGCCCGTGGCAACTGTTGAAGGCATAGTGTAAGCTGCTGAAACCACATTGTTAGTGCTAGAGCTACCGCCAATTGTTTTAACCGTACCATCAGTATGCTTAGTGAAAAGCTTACCGTCAGCGGTATTAACAGCGACTTCGCCTACTTGCAAGACAGCAGCAGTAGGTACAGCAGAAGCTGTGTTTGAGTTTTTTAGAATGAGCGTGCCAGTTTCAATTACAGACATTAGATTTTTCCTTAGGTTAATTTATGTGTTAAACGATTAAATCAATAGCGCCGACTAATAAGTGCCGCCATTAATTGTTAGAGCAATATCACCACTGCCCAATAGCGACTGGCCATTAATAGTTTTTATATTAATAGCGCTGACTAAGGCCGCTTGCTTAGCAGACACAGCCGCTACTAAAGCAGCAGCAGCACTTTCATTAGTAGCCAGCTGAGCGGCAATTTCAGCGATAGTATTAAGTGCTGATGGGGCAGCTCCCACAACGGCAGAAATAGCAGCCGTTACTTGCTCAGTAGTGACTTTAGTAGCCACCGCTGTATCAATTGCATTGAGAGCGGCGATAATGCGGAGCACATCAACGTCTAATGAGTTTGCCGGATTAGGCAGCTGTAAGCTAAGGTTGGGCGTGCGGTTATCAATCATAGAGAAAACTCCGAGTGTCAATTTAATCAATGCCGAGATTATTACGTCACGACCTAAGTGCAATGTCTAATTACATGACCAGCATGCGTAAATTTTTAATACAAGGCCGATATTGCGATGAGCCTGTTAAGATAAGCTGTGCATGTATCATGGTTTCAGTCATTGCTGTAGAGGCATAAGTAATCTCTACCCAGCCATCGCCTAATTGCGTGGATGTTGTTGAATTTAAAGTTAACCAAGCATCTATGCCGTCAACGCCCTTAGCTTGCACATTAAGCGAAGAATCGCCAGGCAGTAAGACATCTACAATAACGGTAGTAATAACCGCCACCCCTCCTGCTATAGCCCTAGACACATAGTTGCAAGTATTAGCAACCACCCCATGAATCAACTGCACATCACGATGTAAAACGGGTGATTCAGTGATATTGCCTTTCAGTACTGCTGCAATAGAAATAGCGCCCGTTATTGGCGTATTTAAACGTACAGGTTGATCAACCGATACCAGTTGCGTACTTGCATCAGGAAAGGTTAATAAAAACTCGCAACCCGTATTACTAGATGGATTTTCGATAGTCGCCTTAACCATTAGATCAGTAACACCCGTGACACTAACGCTACCCAGCGCTATTGTTTGAGTCGCCGCTGAATAATTTGCACGGATTAATCTAAAAGCTAAGTCTTTATCTTGACTTGCTGTCCAGGTAGTCCCGTCGGATGAAGTCAGCAGAACACCTACTTGATAAGGCTGTGAAGTGACCCATTGCCCAGTGGTTGGATCTAACTTGCCCAATTCAGCGATAGAGCAAGAAGTAATAGCGTCATTGCACAAAATAACCATTGCATACTCAGTCCCTGAGACTAGCAAACAAGGCGAAGCAAAGTTAAAGCGCGTAGCAATACCACCTATATTAATAGCTGAAGGATCAAGCCTTACACTTGCTAAAATAGCTTTCGTGGGCAATCCACCGCTGGTTTCACGCAGTTGCAACTCAACAGCGGACGTTGATTTAGCTGTAAACCAAAGATCAATGCCTTTAATTTGCTGGGTATTGTCAATCGTTAGTGTTTGAGCCAATGGGTTAGTATGATTCCCTGCGCTAAACGAGTGTGTAGCGGTCGTAATAACTTGCTGAGTCTCTATAACACCAGAGCCCTGACCGATAAAAGAGGCCTCACCATAGCTACCGCCACTACCTGTAAAAGTAATTTTTTTAATGCCTGACGGTATGCCGGATGGGATAGTAAACTGGCCCGCTACCGTGCCCACACTATTTGCTTGTAAGTTCATATTTATATCCTAGGGTAATAGCGGAGTGACATCGATGCTGTCAAAAGTGATATTAACAAGCCGCTCATTAGGGTTAAATCCCGTCAAGACAAACTCAATATTAATCTGACGCAAATCAGTAATGACTAATGACTGTAGAGCTAATAAATTACTAGCGGCTACATAGTTAGTCGTAGCGGTTGTAATGGCTTGGGTTATGGCGCTAGACCATGCTGTTTGCACATCTGACCAGCGATCAATAGAAGGCAACAAGACAACCAAAGCAGGGAGTGGGCTAAAGGCCAAATAAGGGTTAATCAACGTGGTGCTAGTTTTAGCTAATTGCTGTACTGATGACGCTTCGGTAATAGGCAAAAATGAAACGGAGTCTGCACCGCGACTATCTGCTTTGTCTACTGTCGCTAATACTGACAGCGTCAATACACCATTATAAATAGCTGCTGTTTGAGCAATACCTTGATCTCGCTGTGAATCATCCAGAAAGGGGTCGGTAAATAAGCCCTTTTTAGCGCCAGATTCTCTAGTGTGGATGTCTGAAACTAGCTGCTGCTGTGCAACCAAGCCTAATATGTAATCTAATCTGCCATTAATACCGGCCAGATCCTGCATAGGCACAACGCGAATACCATCACCAACAACGCTTCTAGTGCTATCCCACGTTTGAGTAACAACAGCTAAGGGCAAGGTGCCATCAGGCAAAGTAGGCAAGCTTGGATTCCAATTTGCAGAGACACCCTTAATATAAGTAATCACGCCTTGATCTGTGACACAAATGCGATCAAGGCGCAGTAATGCTTGGTTATAACTAACTAAGATCAATGAGCCAATGACCGCATTGGCAATTGTAAAGCCTGTTGAATCTATAGCAGTAGGCGTTACAGCTGTAATATATTGATAAGTGACCGAATAAGTAGAGCCTGTAGCGACTTCTGCACCAGCCAATGACCAGTCAATTTTCCCCGCTGTTAGCTTGTAGTCAGTCCCTTGCACATAGGTAGTAACACCTTGCACAACGGATAATATGGATAACACTGAAGAATCAATAATTTGATCAGATACGCCTGAAAAAGCGCCGTGAGTTAACGTGGCTGTTTTTTGCGCAGTAATACGCACTTGGGTAACATTGGCGACCGGATAAAGATCAAGATTAACTCGCTGACTGCCAACTGTAGTAGAAGCATGCGGCTCTGAATCTATAAATCTAAAATCAGGCGCTGGGACAACTAACAAGCGTGTTGCTGTAGCAAACTCAACACTATAGCCTCTAACCCTAGCCTTGCCTTCTGATACCGAATAAGACTGTCTACCATCACTCATGTCAGCTAATTTTGAACAGACTAAACCGCTAACCACATAAGAGCCGCCTGATGAATCTCTGTCATAAAGAGCAATCGCTTGGGTAACGCTATCTAAGTTAGGCGGTGCAGCCTTGGCATTTAAAAGGCCATTTATAACGGTATAGATAGGATAAAATTGCGCATCTGCACGCTCACCTGCAAAGCCCCAGACTAATTCAACTTTTAAGCGCGATGCTCCGGCTTGCTGATAGTTGCGAGTTCCTGCAGCAGGATCAAGTAAATTAGGATCTTGAAGTGCAGTAATCACTGTCTTAACAAGATAGACGCCCACGGCAATCGTGGCATTTACATCGATAACAAAGTTACGGGGCACAACGCCTCTAACAGATCCACCAACATAAATAGCGCCAGATTCTGCATTAATCGCACCTGTCGTAGCGTTAACAATTAATTGCGCATCACGAATAATGTCGCCATCTTTAAAAATGGCACTCGAAATATTAAGCAAGCGCGTACTGGCATACTCTTGAATTTCATTTAACTCTGATGACTGCAGGCCTGCACCAGCAACAAATAAACTTTTTTCATACAGCAAGGCTGGATCGGTGCGGTCATAATAACCATAAGGCATAGTAGGCATTTTTTGTCCTTTAAATAGTTAAGACAAACTCAAAAGACTGTCGAGAGTTCGGTGATCGTTGAATGGATTCAAGCAAATTTTCAAGTGCGAGCAATGTGCCTGGGCTGACTAAGTTAGCAGCAACAAAGTATTTTTGACCGATAGGCAAGCTAGGATCAGTGACCGTGCCAACAAAAATAGCTAGCTCACGAATAATGGCAGCAGAGGCGTCTGTAAAGTCAAAATTAAAACGCATATACAAATTAGGCGTAGGCGTTAGCGATAAGGAAAACTGCTTGCTAATGCTATTGCCCTGCGAATCATTAAAAACAGGCACAATAATGTCGCCCGCTGTATCAGGATTAACATATTGAATGCTAGTCGCTATACGCCTACCTAATTCACTAACCAAGCCCGCTGCATTAACATTCTCAGCAACATGTGCAGTATCCCAACTTGGATTACCAGAACCCCAAGCAAAATGTATAGGCTGGGCGGCAATTGATTCTGCAATTGCTGTACGTCCAGATGTTGTCAAAATAGCCACTAGCGACTCTCCGTTGTAGATTTTATGCAAATACCACTGTAAGAATAACTTGATCCCCACAGCATTGAATCCCAAGAACCAGACCATGAATGAATCTCAGTGCCTAGCGTTGGGTTAAGTTCTAAATAGTGTGTTGTCACGACCATTTCAGAGATATAAAAACCACTTAAAATAGTGGCGTCCCATGTAGATTTATCCCATGAGCCAGACCAGTGCTGGGTTAGTAAATTAATGCTAGACTTTACCGCTGAGTTCTCAATGTCTCCCCAAGTGCTGTCGCCATAATAGCCCCAGCCCTCGTAACACCATGCCTCACTCGCACTATTGAATATACCAACAGAAAACGCTCGATTGTCACTGTAAGTAAGGCCTAGCGATGGGCTAGGCACTTCTGCACCATTAACATAGTCAGGCCAATAAACATCTTCTTCAGCGACTTCTCGATAGCCGTTATCGAAATCTGAAAGGGTAAAATCATCTAGCATCGGCGTGTTTTTGCTAGTGACCGTCTTCATAGTGGTGCGACAGCGCAAGTCACCTAGCTTTTCGTCCATGTCGGACAGCACTAGATCAGCACGGACAAAGGAACGCTTAGACTCTAGGAGTAAAGGCAGCGCAGGAATTGTTTTGTCAGCTTTTTTATAGGTATCATTCCACGGACGACTATCCCAGCCGTTCTTTTCTAATACCGACCATAGCCTTGTATTCCAAGACCCTAGCCATTCAAATTGAGGATTACGGTAGGTTGACGGGTTTTCCCAGCCAATCAAAATTGAGCTGTAATTGCCTAGACTATAGGTATCTGTGCGAACCGCTTTGTAATTAGGTACGGGTTGAAAATCTGAAAGGATATAGCCACCAGAAAGCCAATCTTGGGCAGCAAAAGCAGCACCAATCGATAGATCATTAGTGAGTGGAAAAGATAATAATGTGCCCGCTGCTTTATCAACGGATAATCCATTAGCATAATCAGGCCAGTAAACATCTTCTTCAGCGACTTCTCGATAGCCGTTATCGAAATCTGAAAGGGTAAAATCATCAAGTAAGGGTGTATTTTTGCTAGTGACCGTCTTCATAGTGAAGCGGCAGCGTAAATCACCTAGCTTTTCATCCATGTCGGATAGCACTAGATCAGCACGGACAAATGAACGCCTAGCCTCTAAGGCCAAAGGTAGCGTAGGAATAGGTGTAGGAATGCTGGGATATAATTGATTCCATACCTTAGAATCCCAGCCATTACTTACCGCGACAGACTTTTCCCATAACTTGCTATCCCACGGGCCCGCCCAATTATAAGGAGTAACAACTTGGTTTTGTGCATTAGCCCAGCTAAAGGGCAGCAACTTATAAAGCCCCATCGCATATATATCGTAAATAGAAATACGATAATTATTAACGATAGGATCGCCTAGCTTATAGTCATCTAAATTTGTCTTATCAGCATAGATAGCGCCAGAAAATACATGCTCCGTCTGAGCAATACCAAGTCCTTTTATGCCCGCCTGATTGCCGCGCGTGTCGGGTATAAACTCAGGAGGCAGCTGAAAGACAGCCGCAGGGCGTAGCTTTTCAAATAAGGCAGTAATCCCGTTCCAATTGATGTTTTGTTGTGCGCGAAGTTGCGGCCTAAAGACATAAGGCGACCACATATCACCATCATAGGTGCGCTGGTTGTCTAATGAAGATTCGGAAAGAAAAAATAAGTCTTGCCATGGTTCATAAATATCAATTTTAGAGCCAAAAATGGCTTTAGCGGCATTAATAAGCGCGTATTTGTTTGACTTAGGGCGCAGGGTATCAACAATAATTCGCTGACTGTAAGCGGAATCCGCCTCACCTATCTGTCTGGGGTCTGCAAAATACTGACCCCAAATGTCCAGCATTTCACCCGTCGCGCTATTAATATAAAGATCAGCAATCGCCTCATCTATATTATTGTCAGCCGCATCGAGCTCCACGGCATAGGCATCCATGATGGCCCATAGCGTTGAAGTAAATATAGACAGCAAGTCGCCATTAGATTCAGATTCTAAGCCTGAGCCATCAATTAATGTGCCCGCGCTAAGATGCTGCACATCAGCATTAAAATACTTAACTTCAATCGTGGTTTTTGCAAGCGCTTTAGCCAGATCGCCTATTGTTCCTGTTAGCGGAAAGTCTGTTACTAAACCATTAGCTTCAGTTACCGTCAGCTTTCCATTATCAATAAGCCACGACAAGGCACCATTACTGCCTAAACGTAAGGCCGCCTCTTTATCGGGCGCTGGATCAAGTCCGCTGTATAAGTTGCCAATCAGCCTTTCGCGGGTCGCTAACATTAAGCTACACCTTCAACCACTTGCAGATTGCCCATGACTAAGGCGGTGTTAAAGGGGCAGGTTATATTTTCTAAGAGGTTATTTCTTACCGCCTTAACCCCTGCAGCACTCAGCACAGCATTATCAAGATTCTCAACAAACAGCACAAAACTCGGCTCTACAGACGTTATCTGATAAGACAGGCTATTTAAGATATTATTTTTTACAGCGTTGTCTAGCGCCACGCCAGCAAACATCTCAACGGTAAAAATGGCATCAATCGATTGCTCTTGCATAGCAAAAACACGCACACGAATACCTACAGGCCTATAGCCAGCCACAAAGGTTTGATTAATCTCATCCCAATAGCCATCTACTAACTTCTGAGCATCGACAACTAGATCAGTAGACGCTAGTTGATTAGCGCCATAGATAAAAACATCCATCGTACCTGGCACTTCTAAGAAACCAATCCGACTGACATAATCAACAAGAATGCCGTTAGCATCGAATACTTGCGCCATACGCGCACCATATTCAACCGCACCATTTGTGCCCCTGGCTAAGGTTGTAATAAATTGCGAGAACCTGGCTTTTCTTTCAGTCTCAGTTTCACCATCGCTACCGGAGGTAATGGCGTTACCAATAACAATAGAACCTATAGGAAAATCATAGTTTTTAGTCGCATTTATATCACCATAAGCTGCATTACCGACCGAGCCTACCTGAGAGCATTCAACTAAAACATTGATCGTTAATAGCCCCACAGCAACCGGCACAGACTGCACAGAAAGTGAGGTTATATTATTGGATGAATTAACAAATATAGTGCCGGCAGGAATAGTAAAAGCTTCAACGACAGGGCCGCCAAAGTTAATAGTAACTAAGCCACGCGCAGCCGTAGACTGTATCAGTGCAAACTCAAAGCCTAAATAAATGGCCGTTGGGATCGCCTCAAGAATCCCATAAAACATACGCTGATAGAACTGTTCAACCTCAATCGCTGATGATTCAAGTATAGTTCTGGCAACAGATCCCACATTGAAATCGGTTATCTTTGTTTGCGTTGCCTTAGCGCGGTTTATCATACCGGCGCTAATAGATACCATGTCTTTTAGCTGAAACATTTATACCACCAGTAATAAATCTAAGGGTTTTCCAGAAATAGGGATAACTGTAGCGACAACATTAATCACATCGCCCACTACTGTTGCTGTACATGAAGACACGTAGTTAACACGGACATCTTCAATAAGGGCTGACTTCACATAAAATGCGGCTAATTGACCAGCAATAGGGCCATTCATAGCGCCCATAACGGAGCGCACATAACAACCAAAATCTGGATGAAACCCCAGCTCTTTTTTATCCACATCAACATGCAGCGTTAAGGCTTGATGTAAATTAGCAAGTCCGCTAACAACTGCTAAATCGCCATTAACCACGGTCAATTTCTTTTTTGCTGCTGAAATGTCGATACTAAAAACAGCCGCCGAATCTGAACTGGCATCAATATAAGACGAAGACGAAGGGATCTTAATAGCGTCGCCATAAGTCAATACGCCATTACTCGCAATGTCTGCAATATAAGGCGGCTTAAGCTCATTAATAATGACTAACGTTACCCAGCTAGATGCATCCCCTAGCTCACGTAAGGCTATGCTTCTAAGATCATCACCATAATCAATGGTGGCGTAACGAATGTTTGGAGCGGCAACTAAGTTCATTTAATGACGATATTGCCAACAGCCTTCATATCGCTGGCAAGCTGGGTCATGGGCGAAGGATTGAGCACAGGATCAAGATTGACAAGGCGGCCCAATGCAGGGGCAGACGCAGAAGGCATCTCAAAGGCGGTTGTCTTTAATGGAAATAAAACAGGAAAGGGGTTTTCAGTTGCATATTTAGAGATAGGCGAGCCACCCGCTGTTGATGAACAGTTTGACGCTCCATATAGACCATTATAATTAGGCAGAAATTTCCCAGTCGAAAATACATTGATCAATATACAAAAAGCATTTTCTAGGGCCGCTGTTAGCAGCTGAAATTTAGACATGATCACTTGCGGAAGGCTCATGACTGATCGAATCATGGAGGTCACATTGGCCATTGCTCTAGTAATACTGCCTACAATGCCTAGTAAGCCAGACGTTACGGCATTAACAATATTCATGCCTGCTGCAATAACTCGCTGAACGGCCTTAAGCGCTTTAGCAGTAAGATTAAGTAACTTGTCGAACACGCCTTTTATTTCGCCCAGCACAGATGATATGCCGGAAGTAATTGCATTAGATATCTCGTCAATAGAATTAAGAAAAGAATCTAAAGCATCTTCCATAGTCTTGCTCATAGAGCCAGGTGACGCCTTAGCCACCGCTTTCATCGTTGCGGCCACATCATCAGATAGCCAGGTTAAATTAATCTGATACTGGGAAAGTAGCGGCCTAGATTTATTGCGACGCAGCACAAAATTTTGCGGGGCAACAACGTAAATAAAGCCATCCAAATAATCTGCAAAAATCAATTTAACTTTGTCGGGATCGCGAGCAATAGCAAGTGCTTGTGCACGCTGGCTATGCCATTGCGAAAAAATAAGATCATGCAAGGCTTGAAAGGCTTTAAGGCCATCGGGAAGATCGCCAGAGCCCCAGCCCGTTGTTCCTGAAAGCTGAATAGTCGGAATGCCACGCCCAAAGTTATCAGCCCAAGCGCCACCTAAGGTCTGGGTAGTCGTTAAGCGCGATAGATCGGTGCGCGTTAAGTCCTCTGGCCGAATTACCAGCTTCATTTCAATAGGCGCAGTTTCCATAGCCATATTATGAAGAATAAAGCTGATCGGGCGGTCTGAGGATTTCTGGAGTGGCGTAGTCATAGGGAAAACTATGCTGTCACGACCTATTAAATTAAATGTAATTTTTAGTGTTAGGCGGGCTTTCTAAAGAAAAATAATGTGACCCACCTACTTTGTTGTATATATTGACAACATTGGCGCAGCGTTGTTAATATGTACAACATTAAACAACAAATTTAAAAATGAGCGGGCAAAAATGAGCACATTAGCTTTTGATACGCATGAATTCGTTAAAAAACTGAAAGAAGCTGGATTTAGCGAAATACAAGCAGAAACATTAACAGATTTACAAAAAATTACGGTATCAAATACGCTTGAGCAAGCTAAACATGATTATCATTTGGATGATTTGGCAACAAAAAGAGATTTAAACGAAGGCCAATTAAAGTTACAAAAAGAAATTGCAGAGACTAAAGCTGATCTAGTTAAGTGGGTTGTGGCTGTCGGGTTGTTGCAAATAACCATTATTACCGGCTTGTTATTGCGATTATCTGGAAAGGCTTAATGAATGAGATAACCATTGGCATTGTTAGCGAAGAAGCTGTATCAAAACGATTTTTAGCGGCTTCGCAAACAGAGCAGCATCAAGATGCCTTTATTGATTTTGAAACAGTGGAGCAACTTTGGAAAACAATGACCTTAAAGCGCTGGCAAGTGCTAAAAGTTATGACAGGGGCAGGCGAGCTAACGATACGAGAAGTCGCAAGGCGTGCCGGACGTGATGTTAAGGCCGTGCATGGAGACGTTACAGCACTGCTACTTTGCGGCTTAGTCGAAAAGACAGGTAGCGGCAAGGTGCTATTTCCTTATGATGCAGTTCATGTTGATTTTATGCTTAAGGCAGATTAAGGCTTAAAATATTAAAATGAGAATTAAATAATGATGAGCGCTGAAAGAAAACTAGAGTCTATTTCTTACGACTGGGACAGAGCCCCAATAATTTGTGAGCTAAATGGTTATCGATGGCTTCTAGGTCCAGAGTTTGATGAAGCAATGACCTGGGGAGATGCTATCGAGTGGTGCAAGTCAGTAGGTTGGGAACTGCCTCCTAGAGAAATCCTATTGATGGCTTATCTTAACGAAGGCATTAAGCCGTTATTTAAGAAAGCCCATTATTGGTCAAGCAATGAGACAGAACCAACAGGCGCATTTTGGCAAGATTTTGGATTTGGCGGTCAGGGCTATGGCTTTACTGGTAATAATATCTGCCATGCTAGAGCGGTCAAGAAGGTGAAGATATGAACAAAGAAAGAGAGTCACTAAATAAAATCAAAGTCATCCTTAAACCGGCGGACTAGTATTGCCACCTTGAGGGTCTGGGTGCGTATGATGTATTAAGCTAATGCTGCCAGCAACGATGTCAGCATCAGAGGTAATGCCTCCGGTGATATGC
>Ga0209499_1002683_pt1 | contig 11258 bp, 10 predicted proteins | sample C_130208_EF_Meta_FD_187306 | JGI IMG/M metagenome (GOLD analysis project Ga0209499, IMG submission 187306) | Freshwater microbial communities from Lake Croche, Canada to study carbon cycling - C_130208_EF_MetaG (SPAdes) (version 2) | ecosystem: Environmental > Aquatic > Freshwater > Lake...
ATGCGGCATGAGCCAGACCTTTTTGCAGCTCTTCCTCGCCCGTATGGGCGTCGGGGTCGGTGAGGCGGGCTGCAGTCCACCCTCCCACTCTCTGATCAGCGACTATGTCCCCAAATCCATGCGCTCGTCAGCGCTCGCATTCTATTCGGTGGGCACACCGCTCGGCAGCTTGCTGGGGATGGTGATGGGCGGCTTGGCGGCGGATGCCTTCGGATGGCGGGCCGCGTTCCTGATCGCCGGGGCACCGGGTCTGGTCATGGCCTGCGTCGCCGCCGTCACCCTAGTCGAGCCAAGGGTCAAGAAGCCAACGGTCGGTGAGAGCCCGAGTGTCGGCGCAGCCCTGCGCGAAATTGCCGGTAAAAAGACCTTCTGGCTCATCGCCTTTGGAGCGGGTTTCATGGCCTTTCAAGGCTATGGCCACCAAGCCTTCGCGGCCTCGTTCTTCCTGCGTAACCATGGCGAAGAACTGGCGCAGCTCTCCGCGCAGTTCGGCCTCAAGCCCACCGGCCTGATCGGGATTGGCATGGGTCTGGTCACCGGTATTGGCGGCATTGTCGGAACCGTGCTCGGCGGAAAGTTGGCGGACAAGCTCGGAGCCACGGACCTTCGGCACCAGATGGCCATTCCCGCTCTCGGCGCACTGATTGGCTGGCCCATCTACATCATCGCCATGTTGCAGGGCTCAGCGGCTGCGGCACTCGTGATGCTGCTGCTTCCGACCCTGCTCAACACCCTGTGGTACGGCCCCGCCTATGCCTCGTCGCAGAGTCTGGTATCGCCGCGCACCCGCGCGACCGCCGCTGCCATCACCCTGTTCGTGGCCAATCTGGTCGGCCTCGGTTGCGGCCCCCTGTTTGTCGGCATCCTATCAGACACCCTGTCGGGACCCATGGGTATGGGCTCAGCTCTGGGCGTCAAATGGGCACTTCTGATCGGATCCTTGGGCCTTTTGGTCGCCGCTGCCCTGTTCTGGATGGCCCGCGCCTCCATCCGCGAAGACACGGTCAGCTAGGGCAGCGATTGGTATAAAAAAGGGGAGATGGACCAACCATCTCCCCCTCTTCATTTCAAACCTTAGCGGTGAGTGGCCCTAGAGCCCCAGAACCGCCTTGGCCATGATGTTGCGCTGAATCTCGTTGGAGCCACCGAAGATCGAGGTCTTGCGCATGTTGAAATAGCCGGGCGCGGCCTTGAAGGCGTAATCCGGGCTGATGGCTTGGACATTGTCGCCCTCGCGCGGAAAGCCCCGGAAATAGGGCTCTCCATAGTGGCCGGCCGCTTCGAGCGTCAGTTCAGTCAGGCGCTGGCCGACCTCGGTGCCCTTAACCTTGAGCATGGAGGCTTCGGGTCCAGGCCCCTTGCCGCTGCTCTCGCCCGCGAGGGTGCGCAGCTCGGTATATTCCAGTGCCGCAAGGTCGATCTCGAGATCAACGATCTTGCGACGGAAATCGGGATCCTTGATCAAGGGCTGACCATCGTCGGCCATGATGCCTGCTGCCACTTCGCGCAGACGCTCAATGCCGCGCTTGGAGCGGGCGACGCCAGCAATGCCGGTACGCTCATGGGCCAAGAGATATTTGGCGACCGTCCAGCCCTTGTTCTCTTCACCAATGCGGTTTTCGACCGGTACGATGACATTGTCGAGGAAGGTGTCATTGACCTCATGGCCGCCATCGATGGTGATGATCGGGCGAACGCTGATGCCAGGGGTCTTCATGTCGATCAGCAGGAAGGTAATGCCCTCTTGCTTCTTGGCGTTCTGGTCGGTGCGCACCAAGAAGAAGCCCCAGTCGGCGAAGTGGCCCTGGGTCGTCCAGGTCTTCTGGCCGTTGACGCGGTAATATTCCTTGCCATCCTCGCCGGTGAAGCGCTCGGCGCGGGTCGAAAGACCGGCCAGATCGGAACCTGCGCCGGGTTCTGAATAGCCCTGGCACCACCAGATGTCGCCAGCGATGGTTGGCTTGAGCAGGGTCTCTTTCTGCTCGGGCGAGCCGAAGGTGTAGAGCACGGGGCCGATCATACCGAGGCCAAAAGTTGGCTGGCTGGTATTGGCGCGGGCCAGTTCCTCAGAAAAGATATAGCGCTGAACCACATCCCAATCGTTGCCGCCATGTTCCTTGGGCCATGAGGGGGTTAACCAGCCCTTGGCATGGAGGATCTTGTGCCAAGACACGATCTCTTCCTTGTTCAGGTGCTCGCCGGTGGCCTGCTTGTCGCGAATGGCTTGGGGAAAGTTGGCTTCGATCCAGTTGCGCACTTCCAGACGGAAGGCGGCATGCTCAGGCGTGAAACTCAGGTCCATGGATAACTCCCTTGATGCAACGGCTCATACCAAGGCTAAGCGCCCTTTGGCATGACCAGTGTCTTAAGGTCCAAATTATCGCACCGGACCGACTTGGCAAGCGACGCCCGCCAACCTTTTTGATCCTTAGCCGAGATTTTTACGCGATCAGAGCGCCGCAACGACGCGGTTGGATAGACAGCCTAAACGGTCGACGCGGATATCGACCCGGTCGCCCGGCTGCAGATAGGTCTTGGCCGCGCGCGCGCTCTTGATATGCCGCTCAATGACATGGGCGATCATGGACTTTTTTCGACCCGACAACAGCCAAGCTAAGGCTCCCATCAGACGGTCCTTGGTCGGCACGCCCTGAAAGACCGTACCCGCAGGGGTCCCGGCCATGATCACTGTGCGCGCGGGGATGTCTCCAGCCTCGCCCACGGCCAGCCGCGCCTCTCCGCCCCAATAGGCCCAGCGCACGTCGCGCTTTAGGCGGCATTGCCGGACAATTTCCTCAAGGTCCCAGATCCAATCGGTCGCGGCCGCATGTTGGCGAACCTGACCATTAACGCTGAGATGGAGGGCCAAGCGGCCGATAAAGCTCGTCAGGTTGCGCGGCACCACGAACAGATCACCCATCGGCATATAGTTTGGACCGCTCTTGCCCGAGGTGAAGCCCTTGCCCGACTGCGGATCGGCAATATCGACATTGCGCAGCAGGACGGCGCGGTCGGTGACATCATTGCCAAGGATCAGGCCACCAGAGACCGGACTGCCCGGTATCAAGGCCTCTAGGGGCACGAGACAGAGCTCGACCTCATAGTCGAGCAGCGCATCTCCCGCCGGTATGGGCGCATCCCAAGCCGTTGGCTGAACGATCTTGGGAAACAGGAACGGCGAGCCGACCACGGTCGATTCTGCGGCATGTTCAGCATAGTTGGTGCCGACCCCGATGTTCTGGTCCCCCAATCGGATGGGCAGACCCAGATGGTCTGACGAGACCGTGACCTCATCCTGAGCCGCCTGAACAAAGGCCCGAATGGCGTCCTGCCCGAGGCGATGGATCAGATCGATGGCGTCCTCAGAGGTGAACGCGCGCAGCGATGATAGATCGACACCCCTGATCTCACCCTCCTGATAGGACCGAACAGCGATCAGGCGCTCGCCATTCGCGCTCGATGTGCAAGCAAAGGTGAGGGCCTCGTCGAGCGGGGCAATGTCTACCGAGCGGGTCATGGTCAGGGTCCTAGATCAGGCCGCGGTATGAACCGCCGTCCAGTTGCATATTCTGGCCAGAGATGAACCCGGCTTGGGCACTGCACAGATAGGCGCAGGCATCCCCGAACTCTTCTGGACGGCCAAAGCGTTTGGCCGCGATGGTCTGGGCGATCTCGGCGCGCGCCTCTTCGAGTGTGATGCCCTTCATGCCCATCATCAGACGGGCCATTTGCTGTTGACGTTCTGTATCAAAACGTTCCGGTAATAAGTTGTTAATGGTTACATTATCGGCTGCGACTTCAGGGACCAAAGCCTTGCAGGCTGCGGTCAGTCCAGCGCGGGCCGCCGTCGACAGACCCATCGGTCCCATCGGGGTTTTGACCATAGCGCTAGTAATATTGATGATGCGGCCAAACTTGCGCTCGCGCATGCCCGGCAGGACGCCGCGGATCAGCATCAGGGCCGGAACCATGTTGGCATTGACCGCGCCGATCCAGTCGGCCTCGTCCCAGTTCTGGAAATGACCCGGAGGCGGACCAGAATTGTTATTGACGAGGATGTCGCAGTCACCGGCGGCGGCCAGCATCGCCGCGCGGCCTTCGGGACTGTTCATATCGGCGACAACCGCGCAAACCTCACGGCCCGTCGCAGCGGCGAGCTTGGCGCGCGCAGCTTCGAGCTTTTCGCCATCGCGGCCATTGAGGGTGACGATGGCCCCCTCGCGCGACAGGGCAAAGGCGCAGGCATAGCCAAGGCCCTGTGATGAGGCGCAGACCAGCGCCTTGCGTCCCTCAAGTCCCAAATCCATCAGACTGTTCCCTTCATATAGCGCTGCAATGTCGCAAAGGTGGCAGGGGCATCATCGGCTGAGGCCGCGACCGCCAAGAGGTGCCCATCGGGCCGGACCAGCAGGGCACCGCTGGCACTGAGGCCCATCGCCGCTGCCCAGCCGCCCGCCTTGGCGCTAAAGTCTGCACCTTCGACCAAGACCGTCACCGGAACATCCGAACCCTTGGCCAAGGCCGTCCAAGCGGCATGATCGGTTCCGGTCAGCAGGACAAAGCGGTCAGGCTGGCTCAGGCTCAAGGTCGTGCCGCCGTCGCTCAAGAGAACGTGCGGCAGGCGCGCGCCGACCGCGACCTTCTGGGTAAATTCGCTGATGGGGAGTTGGTCATCGGCCTTCAGCGCATCGCCATAGGCAAAGCCAAGTTGCAGGCGCAGGCTGTCAAAATGGTCCTTCTGGAACATGACCGCCGCATCGACTGCCGCCCGCTTTTCAGGATCAGACAGCCGATCATAAAAGACCTCGGGTTCGACCGTAGTGCCATAGCCATAGCCTAGGGCATCGAACAACATGCGGATGCGCATCGCGTTCATCACGCTCTGGCCCATATTGGCATCGGCAATGGCCCGGCGCTCTTGATCGTAGCTGTCCAAGATCTCAGGGCTGCCCCAGCCCGCCTCGATAGCCGCGATCTTCCAAGCCAGATTGTCGATATCGCCAATGCCGGTATTGAGCCCTAGCCCACCGGTCGGGGGGAAACGGTGACCAGCATCACCGACGAGGAAGACTTGGCCCTCTCGATAACGCCGCGCCACCTGCGCCGACATGACCCAAGGCCGCTTGCCCTTGATCTGAAGGTCGGGGATGTCCGCGCCAACCGCGCTCTGAACCAAGCTGCGGCACAGATCGTCGCTAAAGTCTTCGGGGCGATCCTCAGGCTTGCAAGGGGTCATCATCACCCAGGTCTTGCCAATATCGTAGGCGATCAAGACGCCATTGGGTCCGGGACCGAACAGGAAATAGAGGATGGCCGGACGATCACCGACCTTGGCCCGCAGATCGGCCTCAAAATGGATCATCATATTGTTGCCGATGCCGTCCATCCCATCCATGGGAATGCCAAGGCTGTCGCGCACCGGGCTTCCAGCACCGTCGGCGGCGATCAGATAGCGGCTACGGACGCGAAACTCTTCGCCCGTCTCGCGGTCTTTCAAGGTCGAGGTGACGTGACCCTCGCCCTGTTCACAGCCCAGCCATTCCACGCCCCGGCGCACCTCAACGGTCGGCTGTTTGGCAACTGCGGCCTCAAGCACGGCTTCGAAATTGGGCTGTTCGATATTGATCAGAGGCCAAGGCGTGACCTCGCGCACTGCCTCGTCCTGCCGTTCATAGGTCATGACGCCAATATCGGGTTTGCTGAGGGTCTCAACAAAGCGGACATAATTGCCCTCTTCGGTCGGGGTCGCCACCGCATGGATCGCTTCCATCGACAGGCCCGCAGCCGCGCAGATCTCCAGCGAGCGAGGATTGAGGGCATGGGCCTTGGGAGCGTCAAGGCGGGAAGGATATTTCTCGACCAGCAGGACCTTCAGCCCTTGGCGACCCAACAGTTGCGCTCCCAGAAGGCCCACCGGCCCACCCCCAACGATCAGAATGGGTACGTCAATCACACTCATAGGCGCTGGTCCTTGGTCTTGAATGGTCCTAAGCCATTCCTTATGGTTCGGGCTCACAGTAGGAATTTTATGAGATATATGTCAATTAATCGATTGGCATTATGAGGGTCTCAAATCGGAGTTCTGTTTTGACCAGCCTTGATCTCTTCACCCACGAAGCTCGAAACCTCGGCAAGAGCGCCCGCACCAAGGCCCGTTTGATGGACGCGGCCGTCAGCGTCTTTGCGCGCGATGGGTTTGAGGCCGCGTCGGTCAATGAAATTACCCGCGCGGCAGAGGTCGCCAACGGTACCTTCTATGTCTATTTCAAAGACAAGGACGAGATCGCCACGGCGGTCGCCTACCGCATTGCCCATGATGTGGTGCAGCAGCTGGATGCTGCCATGGTCGGGACCACCGATGCGGTTGAGCGGATTAGCTGCGCCACGCGGCGGTTCTTGGACCTTGCCAGCAGCACGCCCCAGTGGGGCAAAGCCCTGTTCCGGGCCGTCTGGATCTATAATGACCTGCGCGACAGCGTCGTCAGCTATCTGCGGGCCGATCTGGAACGGGGCGTGGCGCAAGGGGTCTTTACGGTAGAGATCGATGATTTCCTGATCAGCACCTTTTCGGCCATGACCATGTCCACCCTCTTTCGGCGGCTCAACGGCGAGGCTGGCCCAGACGCAGGCTCTCGCGTGGCGCAATTACAGCTGCGCATGCTCGGCGTGGCGCCTGACGTGGCCACGCGGGTCGCGTTCCAAGCGCTGGAACCCATCACCCTGACCATACCGGTGATCCCGCGCGAGACGGACCGCAGCAAAAAGAACTGATCGTTTTCACTCAGACTGCCTTGCTCATCCAAGCCCCGCGTCGCAAGGGTTCGCTATCAACAGGGTGAGCAGCGAGTCTCACTCAGCGCACTGGAAGGAACATCCCTCAATGGCAATTTCGCTTTACGACGTGTCCGTGACCTCATCCCTGCAGGTGCTCGGTGCCGTCACCGGTATCCTGGACCGTGGCCTAGCCTACTGCGGTGAAAACAATATCGATCCGAACGAGATGGTTGCCGCCCGCCTCGTCGACGATATGCAGCCCCTGCATTTCCAGATCGTCTCGGTGTTTCACCATTCCTTGGGAGCGATCAACAGCGTCAAGGCCGGAATCGCCACGCCGCCGGCTCCCGTTGGCCCGCTCGACTATGCAGGCCTGCAAAACCATGTCGCGGAGGCCTTGGCAGGCCTGAAGGCCCTCACCCCCGACGACATCAACGCGCTCGAAGGCAAGGATGTGACCTTTGAAATGGGCAGCTTCAAACTGCCGTTCGTGGCCGAGGGCTTCTTGATGTCCTTCGCCCTGCCCAACCTGCACTTCCACGCCACCACCACCTACGACATCCTGCGCGCACGCGGCGTGCCGCTGGGCAAGCGCGACTATCTGGGTCAGATGCGCATGAAGGGCTAATCCACCCTCCCCTATGCCAGATCACGCCGCCGAGGATCGCAGGGTCTTCGGCGGCGTTTCTGTTTCAGAGATGGCGTTAAGCGCCGCGCGTCTTGATGCGTAGGGCGTCCCAACTATTGTCCGCCGTCCAACCACCATCGACGGGAAGGCTAACGCCGTTCACGAAACTGTCCTCCTGCGCCAGAAAGGCAATGGCGGCGGCAACATCCTCGGGCCGGGCAAAGCGAGCCATCGGGACGCGGTTGATAATGTCCTCATCGCCGTAGGCTCCAGAGCCCTGATCGGCGACATCCATCTCGGTCTTGATCCAGCCGGGACAGACCGCATTGACCCGCACGCCGCGCCCGCCCCACTCGGCAGCCAAGGTCCGCGTTAGGCCGATCAGGCCATGTTTGGAGGCATTATAGGCGCTGCGATGGATGACGCCGCCAAGACCCGCGACCGAGGCAACATTGACGATATTGCCGCTTTTTCGCGCCAACATCTGCTTGCCCAAGGCTTGGCTGAGCAGGAAGGGGCCTTGTAGATTGATGGCCATAACCTTCTGCCATTGGGCAAGGCTGGTCTCTTCGGCAGGCGAAATCAGGCTGATCCCGGCATTATTGACCAGCACATCGGCTGCGCCATAGTCGGCGGCAACGCGGGCCGCTAAATCCTGTGCGAAGGCCTCTGACGAGACGTCACCGCAGATGGCCGCGACCTTGAGGCCCTCCGCTTGCAGCCGCGACAGCGGGCCATCCAAGGGTTGCAGATCGGTCATCAGGACCTGATAGCCCTTGCGCCCCAGCAAGGCCGCCGTCGCAAAGCCAACACCCTGGGCAGCGCCCGTCACAACAGCGGTTCTCATCTCAATGGTCCTAAGCAAAACAAAGCACTGACCACACCCTACCAACGCCGAACCATCGGGGCCAATCGTCTCTTGTCATGGGTCGGACGGCAAAGCCCCTAGGCGCGGCGCTCGCGTAGGGACAGAACTAAGAAAATCAGGCTCAAGGCCACGGCGACAGGGCTTGCGAAATGCTCGGGCGGATGGTGGCCACCCGCGCCCTTCAGGAACCAACCATCGAGGCTCATCAGGCCTCGTTCAATGATCACCAACACCAACATCAAGGGCACAAGCGGGCGATAGCGCAGGCCGATAATCACCTGACCAATCCCATGCGGGATCTGTAAGGCTCCGAACCAGGCGAACAGAACAAAGATCGTTTGGGCCCTCGTGGACAGGTCCATATGGGCGATCACCCCTGCCCCGCCATCCGGAAGGAAGAAGTGGATGCAGCCCGGAATGATCGACATCACACCCGTCAGGACGACAAACCAAGCCGACAGGGGCGAGCCGCGATAGTCGCCGTTGGTGCTGGGCGGCAAGATCGCCATCGGCAAGGCCTTTCAGTTCACATCAAGGAAGGGGATGAAATGCTCCAGCAGCTCTGCCGGCGCGTCTTCTTGGATGAAGTGGTTGGCCCCCTTGACCGTGTGGTGGGCCTGGCCCTTAGCGCCGGGAATGTAGCTCTGGGCCAGCTTATCCCAGCCCTTGGATACGGGATCGAGGTCGCCAAACAGGGTCAAGAACGGCTTTTCAAAGCTGGCCAGCCGCGCCCAAGCCTCGCGGTTCAGGGGCACGCCGGGATTGTCCGGCTGCACAGCGATGAGCAGTGGAAACTGGATTAGGCCAGACTCATATTCGCTGGTCGGGAACGGCGCATGATAGGCGGCTAGCTCTTCAGCGGTGATCTTGCGCTCCATACCGGCTTCCAGCATGTGCCAAGGAAATTCCGTGGCCTCGCGCATCATGCCGACCCACATCTTCATGAACTCGCCCTCACCCTGTCCTATTGGCAAACCAGTGTTGGAGGCGATGACGCGGGCAAAGCGTTCGGGGAACAGGGACACCAGATAGAGCCCGATGGTCCCGCCCCAGTCTTGGCAAAAGAGGGTTACGTCCTTGAGGTCCAGACCCACCAGCCACTTGGACATCCAGTCATAGTGCCGCGCCAAGGTATAGTCGCTCTTGGCCGCCGGCTTGTCGGAGCGTCCGCAGCCGACCAGATCGACCGCAATCACCCGACGTCCTGTCGCCAAAAGGCCGGGGATCATGTGGCGATAGAGATAGGCCCAGGTCGGGTTGCCATGGATCAGCACGATGGGCTCAGCGTCTCGCGGACCTTCATCGACATAGTGGATACGGATGTCACTGCCATCCTCGTCCTTGATGGTCAGATAGTGCGGCTCCCACGGAAAATCCGGCAGGTTGGCAAAACGGTCGTCGGGGGTGCGCAACAGCTTCATGGCGATGATCTTCCGTCTTGAAATTAGGCCGCAGCGAGCAGCACAGCGATCTGGGCAAAGGCGGCAACCAAGGCGATGACCAAGCCAACCCAGACGCGCGGGCTAATCAGGGCCAGCAACATGGGCTGGGTCGGAAAGGAAAAGGTGTTGGGCATGGCCGCAAACTTGAAATCGTGCGCCCCGCCGAACTTGGGGTCCGTGACCAGGATCGCAATGTCGCGGCGGCTGCGATAGCGCATATAGCCCATCGCGCTCCAGCTCGGATCAGGCTCAGTGCCCCAAGCATCGAAATAGCCACCGACCTTGCGCGCCATGACCGCCGGATGGCTGGCCCGCGCGAAGATGGCGGGGAAAAACACCTTGGTATAGCCGTCTATCACCTCACGGGAGGACTTGAGCTCGCCGGTGACCGGGTCGGGCACCTTGCCGGGAGCCAGCTTGACCAGATTGACCATAAAGAACTCGCGGCCATCATCGGTCTCGAGGAATTTGCGCATGATCGACATGTCATTGCGGTCATTTTCATGGGTAGAGGCCTCAAGCGCCGTCATCAGCGTCTCGACCTCAGCCTTGCTGACCGGCCCGCGCCAATTGACGTACCAGGCCAGAAACAACCCATAGACGGCCAGCGCCACGCCCCAGACCCAAATGCTCATATTCGACCCACCCGTTATATTGGCATTCTTAATGACAATTTACGCGTAGCAGATTTTGGGCAGGTGTCGAGATGAAAAGCGGGTTGAGGGGCCTTGTCGCGGGCGCCCCCTCACCCAACCCTCTCCCCCAAGGGGGCGAGGGCTTATCACCTCTTAGCCCTCTCCCTGAGGGAGAGGGTTGGGTGAGGGCCTTGTTTGGGACGCCGCGTCTAGGCTTCGCCGGTCGGCGCGTCCTTGGGGGTGATCAGTTTGGCTAGCTTGGGCTTGAGCCAAAGCTCGAAATCGTCAACCATTTCATAGACCACCGGCACCAGCACCAGCGACAGAATGGTCGAGGTGATCAGGCCGCCGATCACGGCCACCGCCATCGGCTGTCGGAACTCCGACCCCTTACCCAAAGCCAAGGCCGTGGGCAGCATACCGACGGCCATCGCGACCGTGGTCATGATGATCGGTCGGGCCCGTTCGCGGCAAGCCTCGAGCAAGGCGTCACGCTGGCTGGCCCCCGCCCGTTCCTGTTCGATGGCATATTCAACCAAGAGAATGGAGTTCTTGGCGGCAAGTCCGAGCAGCATCAACAGACCGATCAAGGACGGCAAACTAATGGCCAGACCCATGAACAACAGACCCAAGAAGGCACCGCCAATCGCCAGGGGCAAGGCCGACAGGATGGTGATGGGCTTAAAGAAGCTGCGGAACAGCAGCACCAGCACGCCATAGATCATGCTGATACCGGCAAAGATCGCCGCCGCCAGCGCGCCAAACAACTCTTTCATGGCCTCTTGGTCACCGACCTGGGCTTCGGTCACGCCCTTGGGCAAGGCCTTCATGGTCGCAAGGCCTTCGACCGCCGCCGCACCTTCGCCAAGTTGGGCACCGTTATTGAGGTCGGACTCGATGGTGATCTGACG
>Ga0209499_1002684_pt1 | contig 11255 bp, 12 predicted proteins | sample C_130208_EF_Meta_FD_187306 | JGI IMG/M metagenome (GOLD analysis project Ga0209499, IMG submission 187306) | Freshwater microbial communities from Lake Croche, Canada to study carbon cycling - C_130208_EF_MetaG (SPAdes) (version 2) | ecosystem: Environmental > Aquatic > Freshwater > Lake...
AAATTTTTTGTTTTTAATAACTCTTAAAGTATTAAAGAAATTTTTAGCGGCTTCTTTTAAATTACCCTTAGTACTTAAGTTAAAAACATTTTTATTACTATAACTTCTGTTTGCAAAAGCAATCAATGCTCCATCTTTGATAGCTTTATTTCTGTTCATATAAATAGGCATTCCGGGTGAATAATGAAGACCTATCTGACCAGGTGATTTAATAACTTTATTTTTATTTTCAGACAGTTTTGTTTTTAAAAACTTTTCAATAATTTCAGAAGTCAAACCGCCTTCTCTCAGAATTTTTGGTTTTGCTGTTAAATCAATAACCGTCGATTCAATTCCGATTTTGCAAGCGCCACCATCAATAATCATTTTAACTTTACCATTAAATTCCTCAGCTACATGCTTTGCTGTTGTAGGACTTAAAGATTTTGATTTATTGGCACTTGGGGCCGCAAGTGGACATTTAAGTATATTTAGTAACTTTAATATACTTTTCTCATTTGGAATTCTCACGGCAATGCTACCAAGACCTTTATTTGCAAGTTTTGATATTTTTGAGTTTTTTTTTTTTTTTAAAACGTAAGTTAAAGGGCCAGGTGAGAACTTTTTTGCAAGCTTTAAAAAATTGTTGTTAATAATTGTTTCTTTCTTGATTTGCTCAATATTTTTAAAATGAATGATTAAAGGATTGTGGCTGGGACGTTTTTTTAAAGCAAAAATCTTTTTAACAGCCTTATTGTTGTAAGCGTTCGCAGCTAGGCCATAGACAGTTTCCGTTGGAACAGCAACCACATCTCCTTTTTCAATGACAATCTTGGCTTTGTATAAATTATTGTTTGTGGCTTTATAAATATTTGAATAGATATTTTTCATTAATTATTTAATATAAAAGAGTAATTTTTAAAAATGATACTTATATGAAAAAAACTAATATTTCTCCAGATATTACAAAGCTATCTTTCGAAGAAGCATTAGAGCAGCTAGAGGATATTGTAAGCAAATTAGAAGATGGATCTATCGACCTAGAACAGTCTATCGAAGAGTACACAAAAGGCGTTCATCTTAAAAATCATTGCGAAACTAAATTACGAGAAGCGACATTAAAAGTAGAGCAAATTACGATTGATAAAGATGGTAAGTTTTCAACTAAGGAATTTAATAAAAATTCCTAACAATGTTAGATACTGAGAAAAAAATTGTTAAAGTTGCAAAAGACGTTGATATCTTTCTAAAAAAATTCTTAAAAAAAAGAAATCAAAAAAGTAAATTATATGAGGCCATTAAATATGGTTTATTCTCCGGAGGAAAAAAATTTAGATCTTATTTAATTGTCAACACAGGAAGAATATTTAACTTAAGCTACAGAGAGTTAATTACAGTTGCTGCAGCAGTAGAGTGTATGCATAGCTATTCTCTTATTCATGACGATCTTCCGAGTATGGACGATGATGATTTTAGAAGAGGAAAGCCAAGCGTTCATAAAGCGTTTGGAGAGTCTACAGCAATTCTTGCAGGCAACTCTTTGTTAACTTTAGCATTTGAAATTTTAACTTCCACTAACATGAACTCAAGTTCAAAATCAAAATCTGATCTAGTTCATGCCTTGGCATCAGCGTCAGGATATTCTGGAATTGCAGGAGGACAATTTTTGGATTTAAGATTTGAAAAAATGAAAGTAACAAAAGATTTAATTATTAATATGCAGAATAAAAAAACTGGTGAGTTAATAAGTTTTTGTTCTGAAAGCGCTGCAATTTTATCTGGTAAAGAAAAAGAAAGATCATTTTTAAAAAAAATAGGATTAGATATTGGTCTACTATTTCAAGTGACCGATGATCTTCTAGATGTATTTGGAGATAGTAAAAAAATTGGCAAACCTACAAGAAGAGATAATAAAAAAGGCAAAGCAACAATTATTAGGAATCTTGGCGTGAACAAAACTATTGAATTTTCTTATGAGTTGGCTGATGGCATTAACGAAAGATTAAAAAATAGATATGGAACAAGGGCTGATAGCTTGATAGATTCCGTAAACTTTTTATTAAGAAGAGACCACTAATGCCACATACACCATTACTTGATAAGATTAAAAATCCGCAAGATTTAAAAAAATTACAAGTATTAGAATTAAAAACATTAGCTGAAGAACTTAGAGCTGAATTAGTGGACGCTGTATCTGTTACAGGTGGACACTTAGGCGCTGGTCTAGGCGTTGTAGAATTGACTATTGCCATTCATTACTTATTCGACACTCCAAACGATAGATTAGTTTGGGACGTCGGACATCAATCTTACCCTCATAAAATTTTAACTGAAAGAAGAGATAGAATTAGAACTTTAAGAAAGAGTGGTGGGTTATCAGGATTTACTAAGAGAGCTGAAAGTATTTATGATCCTTTTGGCACTGCACACAGCTCAACTTCCATATCTGCTTCACTTGGAATGGCTGTTGCTAGGGATTTGGATAAAAGAAATAATAATGTAATCGCAGTTATAGGCGATGGAGCAATGAGCGCTGGAATGGCTTATGAAGCCATGAATAATGCAGGTTCAATGAACTCAAGATTAATCGTTATTTTAAATGATAACGATATGTCTATTGCTCCGCCCGTTGGAGCAATGAGATCTTATCTTGCAAGATTATTATCAGGAAAAACTTATATTGGCTTTAGAGGTTTTTTAAAAAAAATTGCATCTATATTTCCAAGATCGATCAAGACAAGAGCTGCCAGATTTGAAGAATATTTCAGAGGACTTGCAGTTGGAGGAACTTTATTTGATGAACTCGGATTTTATTATGTAGGAACTATTGATGGACATAATTTTGATCAATTAATTCCAGTATTGAAAAATGTAAGAGACTCAAAACATAATGGTCCTTTCTTAGTGCATGCCATTACTCAAAAAGGGAAAGGTTATAAACCTGCAGAGAATTCAGAAGATAAATTTCATGGCGTTAATAAATTTGACGTCATTACAGGAGCGCAAGCAAAACCCACAACAACTGTCCCAACATTTACAAAAGTTTACGGTGATACACTTACCAAACATGCAGAAGTGGATAGCAAGATTGTTGCAATTACAGGGGCAATGCCATCTGGAACTGGTGTAGATGTATTTTCTAAAAAATTTCCAAATCGTGCATTTGACGTTGGTATAGCTGAACAACATGCTGTAACTTTTGCAGCGGGTCTTGCAACAGAAGGATATAAACCTTTTGCAACAATTTATTCGACATTTTTACAAAGAGCCTACGATCAAGTAGTTCATGACGTTGCAATTCAAAGTCTCCCAGTAAGATTTGCAATAGATAGAGCAGGCTTAGTCGGTGCTGATGGACCAACGCACGCAGGTTCATTTGACATTACTTATCTTGCAACACTTCCAAATTTTATTGTTATGGCACCGAGTGACGAAGCAGAGTTAGTTCGAATGGTTAACACTGCGGTTACAATAAATGATAGACCTTCAGCATTTAGGTATCCAAGAGGAAATGGTTATGGAGTTAATCTTCCAAGTATTAATGAAGTATTAGAAATTGGAAAAGGAAGAGTAGTTAAAAAGGGAACTAAAGTTTGTTTATTAAGTTTAGGAACAAGACTTCAAGAATGTATTAAAGCATCTCAGCAATTAGATGCAAAAGGAATATCTACAACAGTAATTGATGCAAGATTTGCAAAACCATTAGATGAAAAATTAATTTTAGATTCTGCCAAAAGTCATGAGGTGTTAATTACAATTGAAGAAGGATCTATTGGGGGATTTGGTTCACACGTTTCTCATTTATTAGCTGAGAGAGGAATATTTGATAAAGGGTTAAAGTTTCGATCTATGATTTTACCAGATGTTTTTATCGAGCAAGATACGCCAGAAAGAATGTATGATATTGCAGAGCTTAATGCTTTGCATATATCTAAAAAAGCTCTTGAAGTACTTTTGGGTGATGAAACTTTAGCAAGATCAATAAAGTAATCAGTGGATTTGAGATGAACCATCCAAATCAATTAAATTTCGATACAATCATAGTAGGGGCAGGTAGCGCAGGATGTTTGCTTGCAAATCGCCTTTCAAAAGATCCAAATCATCGCGTGTTACTTATAGAAGCTGGAGGAGAAGATGATTGGTTTTGGATTAAAATACCCATTGGCTATTTATTTACTATTGCAAATCCTAGAACAGATTGGTGTTTTAAAACTGAACCTGAGCCAGGTTTAAACGGAAGATCTATTAATTATCCAAGAGGACGAGTTCTTGGAGGGTCATCATCTATAAACGGAATGCTTTATATGCGAGGTCAATCAGGTGACTACGATCATTGGGCTAAAGTTACAGGTGATAATACTTGGAATTGGCAAAATGCTTTATCGATACATAAATCTATAGAAAATTATTTTGATGGAGAAAATGAATGGCACGGAAGTAAAGGGGAGATCCGAGTTGAAGAGCCAAGAGTAAAGTGGAAAATATTAGATGCTTGGCAACAAGCAGCAAGCGAACAAGAAATTCCAACCATTCCAGAATTTAATAGAGGCGATAATTTTGGCTGTGCTTATTTTCATATGAATCAAAAAAAAGGTGTACGTTGGTCTATGGCGGATGCTTTTTTACATCCTATTCGAAATAGAAAAAATTTAACTTTAATGACTAAAACACAAGTTTTGAAAGTCCTTACAAAAAATATTTCTGACACAACAAGAAATCAAAGTCGTTATCAGACTAAAGCGTGGGCTAATTCTAAACACGAGGTCTATGGCCTTGAAATATTAAAACAAAATAGCAAAAAAATAGTTACAGCTAACAATGAAGTTATACTATCAGCGGGTTCAGTAAGTTCTCCTCATCTGTTACAAATTTCTGGCATAGGTTCATCATCTCATCTTAAATCTATAGGAGTTGATCCAATTTGTGATTTAAAAGGCGTTGGGGAAAATTTACAAGATCATTTACAAATCAGATCTGTTTATAAAGTTTCAAACTGTAGAACTGTAAACACGCTGTATAAAAATTTTATCACTCGCATCGGAATGGCTTTGCAGTACGCTATATTTAGATCAGGACCTCTTACAATGCCTCCTTCTACTTTATGTGCATTTGCAAAAAGCGATCAAAGCCAAGTAAGTGCAAATATAGAGTGGCATGTTCAACCATTGTCTCTTCCAAAATTTGGAGAAGATTTACATCCTTATAATGCTATTACTCCAAGCGTTTGTAATTTAAGACCAACTTCTAGAGGCTGGATTAGGGCAGCAAGTCCAGATCCTATGGAGTATCCAAAAATATTCTGCAATTATCTATCCACAGAAGAAGATCTTAAAGTTGCTGTGTCAGGACTAAAAAAAACACGTGAGATTATGAATAGCAAAGCCCTTGCTAAATTTACTCCAAAAGAAGAGCTGCCAGGAGATCATATTCAAAGTGATAACGACTTAACAAATGCAGCAAGAAATTTAGGCACAACTATTTTTCACCCCGTTGGAACTTGTGCCATGGGTAAAATTGATAGTAACGGAAAAGCAGAAAATGAATTAACTGTGCTAGATTCAAATTGCAGGGTTCGAGGAATATCTCGTTTAAGAGTAGTCGACGCTTCTTCAATGCCAACAATTACATCAGGCAATACTAATGCTCCTACCATGGCAATTGCTGAAACAGTTGCTCGAGAAATTTTATCCAACAGCTAGAGTTATCAACACACACCCTTAAAAGTAGAAAATTTGATTCAAAAGGGAATCAAAAGGGAATCAAAACGAGAACATCGGAACGTTGAATTATGAGATATCCACAGCAAACTTCTTTAAAGTCTCCATGGGTATGATTTCTAAAGTCTTCAAGTGAGTTCTGCGAATATAAATCTTACAGCCGTGACCAGCATCAATTGCGCGTTTGACCCAGCTTGCACAAACGCACCAGTTATCTCCGTTTTTTAAACCTTCGAATCCAAATTCAGGGTGAGGTGTAATTAAATCGTTACCATTTTCTTTGCACCAATTTAAAAAATCATCATTTACCTTTGCACAAACGCAATGCATCCCGACATCAGTTTTATCTGTATTGCAAGAACCATCGCGAAACCAACCAGTTACTGGATTCATAGAGCAAGGCTCAATGTCTTCGCCAAGAACATTTTTTTGTTTTGAAATTTTATTCATGCTTAAACACATTTGCTATTTTTTCATCAATCTCAGCATTAAATGAGAACGATCTTCTTTCTTCATTAGATTGAAAAGGATAGACAGTGTGCATTAAGTAGTTTGGAAATAAAAGCATATCTCCTACTTTAGGTTGGTGGCTATAAATACTTTTATTTAAAAAAGATCTTGAACCATGAATAAAATCAATTGCGCCATGAGTTTTAAGATTATGTTTATGTGGTCTTGCATCTTCATTTAAAGACTTTGGAACTTTTAAGTAGCCAGCTCCAGAAATATGACCATCGTGATAATGAATAGGGTTATATTCATTTTCAAATTGTCGAACTACCCAAACATTATTAATTTTAAATTTGGTAATTTTTTTATTCATTGCTTTTTCGATATAGCTTTTAGTTGCTTTGTGTAAAAAGCTTTTTAAGTTTTTATTAATAAAGACTTTTGGAAGTTGAATTTCCTGACTTACTTGTCCTACTAATTTTTTACTATAATCAAATTTTTTTGAAAGATTTTGATTGTCAACAATTCTATCAATTTCTTTATTTATTTTATTGATAAGATTTTTTGGAATTTTTAATTTTGCAATCCTTGGACCAAAAGGAGATAAAACGTTTAGATTATTTGTCATTATAGCTTTGTAGGATTAGGTTGTCCTTTATAGACAACATTTGGATTAAATTTTTTTCTTTTTTCTTTAAATTTTAATTTAATATTTTTTTTTGTTTTAATAGGTAATGATCTATAAAAACAAGATCTGTAACCCACGTGACAACTTGCGCCACGACCTATATCTACTGTGATCCACACCGCATCTTGATCATCATCAATTCTAATATCTTTTACCTTTTGCACAAAGCCACTGGTTGCTCCTTTGTGCCATAAAGCTTTTCTTGATCTACTCCAATAAAAAGCCTCACCAGTCTCAATTGTTTTTTGTAAAGCCAATTTATTCATGAATCCGTGCATCAGAACTTCTTTAGTTTTATAATCAGTGGTTATGACAGGAATTAAACCTTCAGAGTTGAATTTAGGGCTTAAATACTTGCCTTCTTCTACTTGCTTAATTGATGTTCTTTTTTTAAACATTTATGAGAAAATTAATTTGTTCTAAGCATTTAGTATATATTATAACTTAACAAAAAATATAATCACTTTTAATGAACGTTACTGATTTAATAAAAAAGAAGTTAGAAAAGGCTGTCACAAGAGAGCAAGCTGAAGAGGCTATTAAAGTTTTACTTGCTTGGGCAGGTGATAATCCTAAAAGAGAAGGATTGATTGAGACTCCAAAACGAGTGGTTAAAGCGTTTGAAGAATATTTCTCAGGTTACTTAATTGATCCTTATAAAGATTTAGAAAAAACATTTGGTGATGTCGAAGGCTATGATGACATGGTTATTCAAAAAAATATTTCAATTTATAGTCATTGTGAACATCATATGGCACCCATCATTGGTGTTGCGCATGTGGCGTATATTCCTCATGAAAAAGTTGTAGGCCTTAGTAAGCTTGCACGAGTTGTTGAAGCTTATTCTAGAAGATTGCAAACTCAGGAAAGATTAACCATGGAAATTGCAAATACAGTATTTAAAGGTTTGAAAGCTCAAGGTGCGGCAGTGAGCATTGACGCTGTACATCATTGTATGACATCTCGTGGAATTAAAAAGCACGAAGCAACAACTGTTACAAATTATTTTACTGGCATATTCAAAGAAAGCCATAATCTTCAAAATCGTTTCTTACACTATATTGGTCAGAAATAAATGTCAGATCAAGTTACCGTTGATGCAGATATAGAAACTGTTTCATGTAGTGGTGGAGCCGATGATCTTGGACATCCAACAGTTTATTATAATTTTGGAGAAAAATTAGAAGTTGTCTGCGGATACTGTGGAAAAAAATTTGTAAAAAAAGATAATCATGAGTAATTTTAAAGCAATTGTAATTAATAAAAACGGCGATCAATTCACAAGAGAAGTTAAAGATATAGATAAAAGTTTTTTAATTCATGGAGACGTTTTAGTTAAAGTTGATTATTCAGATTTTAATTACAAAGACGGAATGATTTTAAAAAATGGCGGAAGTTTAGTTAAAGATTATCCTCATATTCCAGGAATCGATTTTGCAGGTACAGTTGAAGAAAGTAAAAGTGATAAATTTAAAAAAGGTGACAAAGTTATTTTAACTGGCTGGAGAGTAGGAGAGATTTATTTCGGTGGTTATTCTCAATATGCAAAAGTTGATGCTAATTTTTTAGTAAAAGCTCCAAACGATATTTCAACTAAACATGCTATGGCTATTGGTACAGCCGGTTTTACAGCGCTACTATGTTCATTCGCAGTTCAGGCAAGGGAGACAATTTTGCTTGGAGAAAAAGTAAACGATGTTCTTGTAACTGGAGCAACAGGAGGCGTTGGCAGTGTTGCTGTGATGATCTTAGCTAAAATGGGCTACAAAGTGCACGCGCTTACAGGAAAAAAAGATAAGACAGATTTTTTAAAGAAATTAGGAGCAAGCGTTGTTCTTGATCGATCAGAACTAGAAGGTGAAACAAGACCCTTAGATAAAGGGCTTTGGGACTGCGTTGTTGATACTGTTGGCGGAAAAATTTTAGCAAAAGTTTTAACTCATACAAAGCCCACAGGAATTGTTGCTGCTTGCGGACTTACGAATAGCTTTAAATTAGATACAACAGTTATGCCTTTTATTATTCGAGGTGTTAAGCTGTGGGGAATTAATTCAGTAGATACTCCAATGAAAAGAAGAGAGTTCGTTTGGTCACAAGCTGCAAGCTTAATTGATATGAAAAAATTAGACGAAATTACTCAAATTTGGAGTATGTCAAAACTTATAACTTCTTATGACAAAATATTAAAAGGAGAGGTTGCGGGTCGAGTAGTTATCGACGTTAATCAATAATTATGGATTGGGATAAACTTAAAATATTTCATGCGGTGGCACAGGCAGGAAGTTTTACTGAAGCGTCTGGTACTTTAAATTTAAGTCAATCTGCTATTAGCCGCCAGATTCAATCTTTAGAACATACTTTAAAAACATCTTTATTTGAAAGACATGCAAGAGGCCTTTCCCTTACAGAAGATGGTGAAACTCTTTTTAAAACAGCAAATGAAGTTATTATTCATCTTAAAGAAGCTGAAACTTCTTTAATGGAAAAAAAAGATAAGCCTTCTGGAAAATTAATAGTAACAACAGTAGTTGGTTTTGGAAGTATTTGGCTTACGCCCCGAATTAAAGAATTTATGGATAAATATCCTGAGATGGAAGTTGAGCTAATTGTAACAGATAAAGAATTAGATTTGAGCACAAGAGAAGCTGATGTTGCAATTTGGATGAGACAGCCAACACAACTTAGTTATATTCAAAAGAAATTAATCGATATCAATTACCACATTTATGGTTCACCTAAATATTTAGAAGAAAATGGTTATCCAAATACAGTTAAGGATTTAGATAAACATAAGTTTATTGTTTATGGAAAAGGAACTCCTTCTCCTTTATCTCAAACTGATTGGATTTTAAAAGTAGGTAGAAAAGATTCTACAAAAAGAAAATCAGTAATGAGAGTAAATAATATTTATTCATTGTTACTTGCCGTTGATAGTGGCGTTGGACTTGCAGCCTTACCCGATTACATGGTTCATGAAAAAAGCACTTTAGTAAAAGTTTTACCAAATGTAGACGGACCCAAATATGAAGCTCATTTTGTTTATCCACAATCTTTGAAGAATGTTGCTCGCGTTAAGAGTTTTAGAGACTTTATTTTTGATAAAGTTAATGAATGGCGTTTTTAATTTTTAATTTTTTTATTTAGTATGACAACTTTTCTTATAGGAATTTTATCCGGCTTTCTTCTCGCGTTACCAGTCGGTGCTGTTGCGTTAATGTGCATTAATATTACTTTACAATATGGAATATTGTCTGGAATTTGCATTGGAATTGGTGCTGCTTTAGCAGATGCACTGTACGGTTTTTTAGCCATTTACAGTTTAAATACGATCTCAAATATTTTTTTACAAAACCAAGATATACTAAGAGTTATAGGCGGATTATGTTTAGTTTTTATTTCTCTTCGAATGTTATTTAGCGGTCCAGTTAAAATTAGTAACAAGAAAGTAAATCATAAAAAATGGCCTCAAGATATTTTTTCAGGGTTTATAATTACTTTAAGCAATCCTCTTACCTACATTGGTTTTATCGCGTTACTTTCGTATCTTCATGTAAGTTTTAAAGATTTTGATAAAGGCTTAGTATTATTATTTTTTGTGGGTGCTTTTTTAGGATCGATGATGTGGTGGTTAATACTAGTTGAGTTTGCAAGATTTTTAAAAAAGAAAGTAAATTCTACATTTATAAAAAGATCCAATGTAATTACAGGATTTATAGTTTTAGTATTTGCAGTAGTTGTACTTGGTTATTCTCTTAATAACTTTTAGCTGAATGACATTCATTAACATTATTATTCCATTTATAATTTTAATTTCAGTCGTTGTGTTTGTTCATGAGTATGGACATTATTATTACGCAAGAAAATATGGAGTAAAAGTTACAGATTTTTCAATTGGATTTGGAAAAGAATTATTTGGCTGGAATGATAAAAATGGAACGCGCTGGAAAGTTTGTCTTATACCACTAGGTGGTTATGTGAAATTTTTTGGTGACGCTAACTCAGCAAGTCAGCCAGAAAAGACTTCAAGCTTTTCACAAAAAGATCAAAAACATTTACTTGCAACAAAAAAATTATATCAGCGAGCAGTCATAGTATCAGCAGGGCCCATTGCTAATTTTGTTTTAGCTTTAGTTATATTTTCTTTTATTTATATGACAGCTGGAAAAGATTTTTCAGTCCCTGTTATTCAGGATGTTAAAATTGATAGTCCTGCCTATAAAGCTGGATTAAAGAAGAATGATCAAATTATTAAAATTAATAATAATAAAATTAACAGTATCACTGAAGTATCGCAGTCTATTGCTTTATCAGAAACGCATTTGATTAAAATAACAATTCTTAGAGATAGAAAAGAATATGATTTTCAAGTTCAGTCAATCACACAAGAATCTAAAGACAATTTAGGAAATAATATTAATCGT
>Ga0209499_1002686_pt1 | contig 11252 bp, 11 predicted proteins | sample C_130208_EF_Meta_FD_187306 | JGI IMG/M metagenome (GOLD analysis project Ga0209499, IMG submission 187306) | Freshwater microbial communities from Lake Croche, Canada to study carbon cycling - C_130208_EF_MetaG (SPAdes) (version 2) | ecosystem: Environmental > Aquatic > Freshwater > Lake...
GTTCATAGTTGTTCAGTTACGGGCAGTTCCCATAGCCATGTTTGGTTGTTGAGGATGGCGTCATCTGCCGGCTTAGGGGCGATGAACACATCATTTTCTGGGTCGTAGGTGTAGCCAATACCAGCGTAGTTAACACGCAGTGGTGTGCCGTTAGGGTAGCTGTTACCTTGGGTGTTGTATGATGTAAATACAAGTTGTGCCATGATTTATTCCTTATTAGCCCGCAAAAAGCACCCAAGATTGTATAGCTTCATTCCAAACATAAGCTTCACCATCTGTAGGGTAAGGTACAGGGGCTTCCCAAAGGAATGTAGATGTATTTAGTATCCAAGATGGATAAGGTTGTGGAGCATAAAATACGCCAACATATGCACCAATGGTGTAATTAGTATCGTATGTATAACCAATACCAGCATAGTTAGCACGAACTGGAGTTCCGCCATCAGGTGTCATTGGTTCGGCAGGAGGAGAAGGTGCATAATGCACATTTCCATAAGTATTGTAATCAGTCAAAATCCATTGACCAGTTTGTGTATCAATAAATTCTTGATCTGCCCGAATTACTTCAGTTACAACAAATATAGTGTTGCCTTGACTAGGTTGAACTTTTGCAAAATATGTCATTTTTTAATCCTTTAAGCTGTATATGTACCAGAAGAAGTGTAAGTCAAAATTGTATTAGAACCGCTAGTTGTTACTGTTGGCGAACCAGTAGTAGTTCCTGAATAATTGGCTGTTGGTATGGATAAAACAACAACACCCGATCCTCCAGCAGAAGATGTGCCTGAGCCACCACCTGTTTGACCACCGCCACCACCACCCGTATTAACAAGTCCAGATGTAGGAGTTGCGCTACTGTTTCCAGTAGACCCTGCTCCACCACCACCGTTTCCGCCAGCTCCAGCAGCTCCACCACCACCGCCTCCACCTCCACCTGCTAAATAATAGGTTGAAGATACAAGTTGACCAGCAGTTGAACCTGTAATTGGATTGGCTAAACCTACACCACCAGCTCCACAAACCGTTGTGGCTGCCGTACCTGTAGCGCCTGCACCACCGCCACCACCACCGTTTTGATTTAGGGTGCTACCATTACCACCCGCATTACCTTGTCCCGATGTTCCTGAAGCTGCTGTAGTTGCAGTTCCACCTCCGCCACCACCACCAGAACCACCAGTTTTTGATGCAGTAGCATAACCGCCACCGCCTCCGCCACCAGTTGATGTAGTTATTCCAGCAATAGATGAAATAGATGAATCAGATCCATTATTTCCTGCTTGTTGTGTAGTAGCTTGAGCTGCTCCTCCAGCGCCTATGGTAATTGTATAAACTGTAGCTGGCACTATAGTAACAGTACCAGTAAGAACACCACCCGCACCACCACCACCACCAGAGTTATTTCCACCTCCGGCTCCACCAGCAACAACTAAATAAGTTAAAGAATATGTTACTACTGAATTTCCAACTAAAATTCCAGAAGAAGTAAAAGTATGAATAGTATTTCCACTTGATGAAGTAACGGTTCCTCCAGTAAATTGTTGTGCGCCAGCGTAAGAAATAATAACAATTCCTGTACCACCGTTTGCACCAACAATGCTTGATACACCAGTAGCACTACCTCCAGCACCTCCACCGCCTCCAGTATTAATTGACCCAGCAGTATTAGCATGAACGGTTACACCATCATTGTAATAACCAGTTCCACCGCCGCCTGTACCGCCATTAGGATAAGCGCCATTTCCGCTATTACCACCAGCCGCACCACCTCCTCCAGCATATGTTACTGAAGAACCTGAAATTGAAGATGCCGTTCCATTACCACCATTACCACCGCCACCAGTTGTTCCGTTTAATCCTACTGCACTTGAACCGCCACCGCCTCCAGCAATATAAGTTTGATTAGAATAACCAGAGCCACCAGCATAACCTTGACCTGAAGTAGCTGTTCCGCCTGAATATCCACCTGAAGCCCCACCACCTCCAGAGCCGCCAGCAGAGCCATTGGAAATACTGCCGCCACCTCCACCACCAACAGCCGCAGTTAAAGTTCCAATACTGCTATTAGTTCCATTAGTTGCAGTTGCGCCACCTCCACCAACTGTAACTACATATGTTTTATTAATAGCAAAAGTAGAAGTTCCAGTTAAAAAACCTCCAGCACCACCACCGCCGCCACCGTAATTTAGAGTTCCATTACCACCACCACCACCTCCTCCTGCAACTAAAAGATAGTTAGCTGTAACAGATGTAACTCCGCCGCCTGAAGTCCAACCAAAGGCTGCGAGTGATGCTGCTCCAATTTTAGATAAACGTGGCATCTATAAAATCCTGATTAAATAAACTTAGTCTGTGTGGCGAGTACAGTGAACGTCGCACTGGCTGTTTTAATTATAACGTATGTGTACGAGTCAAGTGCACTTGCATCACCGGCTGTAGGGGCACCATTTTGCCATAGTGTTGTAACGCCAGTAGACGTGCCGTCAACCTGTACTGCTGAGTTGTAGTAGGCCGTTGCGCCTTGGGTAATTAAACTAGTAGCTGATAACAATTCACCAACTGACATAATGGAGTTCAACGTTGCTGTAGATGAACCTCTAAAGTTCACCGTCCAGTTACCAGAAGCCGCCGCTGTGTAGTACAAAACTGACTGGGTTAGTACATCAAAGTTAAACGATCCACTTACAGACGAGCCAGATATGGTAACAACTTCCTTGATGTTGGATGTTTTGAGTGACGCGGCTGTTGTGCTGCCGGCAAATGTCTGTAGTGCTGTGAATGTGTTTGGCACGTTAAATACAGCAATATTGGCACCGGCCAATGTACTCGCGCCTGTACCGCCGTTAGCAATGGCCAGTGTGCCAGCGACTGTTACGGCTCCGCTAGTTGCCGTTGCTGGTGTTAATCCTGTGCTACCAAAGCTGATTGTTGTAACGGGAGTAGACGTGGCGTTACTGGCCAGTAAACGAACTGTGCCGCCAGTGTCTTTGTAGTACAGCTTACCATCGGTGATGTTGATTGCTAACTCACCACTAGCTAAATTAGAGCTAGACGGTGCTGTGGCTGCCGTAGTACTGTAGTAGAGGCTTATTGGCGTGTAGCCAGATTGTGCCATAGTTTATCCCTAAGCGAATTTAGTTTGTGACGCAAACACAGCGTAGGTCGGTGTTGCTGCTGTTTTAACGATCACGTAGTTGTATATATCTGTTGAGCTGGCGCTACCAGAGGTTGGGGCTGTACCACCTTGCCATCTTGTTGTAACGCCAGTGGCTGTGCCATCTACCTGCACCGCGCTGTTGTAATACGCTGTTGCGCCGTTGGTACAGAAAAAGCTGGTTGTAATCACGTCGCCAACTGCCATGGCAGAGGCCAATGTGGTGCCAGAGGAAGCGCGGAAGTTAACGGTGAAGTTACCAGAGGCGTTGGTTGTGTAGTACAGGATCGACTGAGTCGTAATGTCAAAGTTAATCGTGCCTGTTGCCGCTGTAGCGGATACTGTTGCTGGCTCGTTAATGTTAACCGTCTTCATTGCAACGGTGCTTGTCGTACCGTTAAATGTCTGGGTTGCGGTGAAGGTATTAGTTGCGTTTGTTACCGCAATGTTAGCACCAGCAAGTGTTGTTGCGCCTGTACCGCCTGAAGCAATTGGCAGTGTGCCAGTTGTCAAGGCTGATGTAGATGTTGCATACACCGCACCGCCAGAAGTAAAGGATGTGAGTCCTGTACCACCACGGTTAGTTGCTACAGTAGCGCCGTTCCAAGTTGCAGAAGTGATAGAACCTGCGTAATCTAGTGTGTTGGTTGACCAAGACACGTTAGATGGTGCAAGGTTGTGCACGTCCCACGAACCAGCTGCTGTTGAGTTACTTAACAAACTTACGTCAACAAGGCCACCAGATTGGATGGTTACAATAGTGGTGCCAGAGTTATTTCTAACAACAATAGTGCCGCTGCTTTGGTTGTTGTTAAATGTAAAATTAACCCCGTTTGGTAATGTTGTGGCGTCAGGCAATTGGTATGTCTGGCCGCCAGAACCAGTAACAACATAATTTGGTACAGAGGCCGCAGTTAATACTGTAGTTGTACCCGCAGCAGCAACGTTAGAATATCCTTCAAATATTGAATTTACTGATATATTAACGTTGGCATCACGCAATACTACGCTATTTGCACCGCTAGAAGATGTAACACCAGTGCCACCGTTTGCTACGTTTAGTGTACCAGCTAGGGTAATTGCGCCAGTGGTCGCTGTGTTTGGTGTTAAGCCTGTTGTGCCAGCGGAGAATGTTGTTACACCGCCAGCTGTACCGTTACTTGCAGCAGTAATACGACCCTGAGCATCAACGGTAATATTGGCTAGTGTGTAACTACCCGCTGTTACTGCGGTGTTTGCAAGGTTAATAGTGACCGCAGCAGAGCCGTTGTAGCTTGTGCCAGTTAGTCCAGTACCAATAGTTAGCGCATTAGTTGCTGTGGCTGTTACTGTTGTGGAACCACCAAGACTTACAGAGCTACCGTTAATGGTAATAGAGCTGTTTGTTAAGCTGCTGTTACCAATATTGCTTAGTGTGTTTGTAGCACCGCTAATTGACACATCAGCTAAAGTAGTTAATGTACCACCTAACGATAACGAGCTAGATCCAATAGTTACTGAGCTATTTGTCAATCCACTGTTAGGAATTGTTGCATTAATTTGACTTGGGGCAATACTAATTGTTGTATTGCTTGCTGCAGTTAGTTGGCCTTGTGCGTTAACTGTGTATGTTGGCACAGTGCTTGCAGAACCATAAGAGCCTGCAGTAACCGCTGTGTTGGTAATACTAAACTGTGTGCCAGTGAGTGTTAAACCTGTGCCGGCTGTGTATGAACCAACACCAGCAAACTGAACAAAAGTAATCGGCGTAACGTTAATGGTACCACCAGCGTTTGATGTACATACCCAACCAGTGTCTGCTAGGGTTGTTCCTTGCTCAATAAAGGTAAACGCGCCGGGCACTTCAGCCCACACCTCCATGTCAGTTGAACGAGTCCAAGTACTTGCTGATACTACATAAATGCCGTTGTTTGCGGTGGTTGTTTGATTTTTAACTAAGCAACGGTCACCAGCAATTAAAGCAACACCGTCAATTGTCTGTGTGCCAGATAAAGTAATGTTTGCTGTAGTAGCTGCAACGCAAGATGCCTTAGGATCTAGTCCTTGTGCAATAGCGTCAACATATTGTTTTGTGGCAAGGTCTAACGCCGCTACTGGGTCTTGTGTTACTGTAACGCTTGTCAAACCAGCTGGTGTTAATGAAGTAGCACCGAGTGCGATGTTTGTTGTGCCTAACGTGATTGAGCTGTTTGTCAATCCACTGTTAGGAATATTTGTAAATGTGTTTGTTGAACCACTAATTGACTTGTTAGTAAACGTGTCAGTCGTTGCTTTACCTACTAAAGTATCTGTAGCAGCTGGTAATGTCAGCGTTGTTGTTCCAGCGACTGCTGAGGCTAAAACTGTGGTTGTGCCAGAAGTAGAGCCGTTAAACTTAGCACCGGTTGTACCAATAGTTGGTAAGGTTAAAGTTTTATTAGTAAGCGTCTGCGTTGCAGTATTGGTTGTAACTGTGTCACTACCAACCGTGGCAGATGTCATGTTAAACGCACCGCCAGTTACTGTCTTACCAGTAAATGTCAATGCGCTTGGAAGGCTTAGTGTTACAACAGTGCCAACTTGGCTTGATGTAATTTCGTTTGCTGTACCGTTAACTGCGGTAATTGCACCAATGCCGCCTGCAGTAATAGTTACGTTAGATGCAAAAGTAATTTGTCCTTGAGCATTAACAGCAATAGAAGGAACTTGTGTGGCTGAACCGTAAGTGGCTGCTGTTACACCAGTGTTGGCAATGCTTAGGGTGCCCGTGGAAGTAATTGGGCCGCCAGTTAAACCTGTACCACTTCCAACGGAAGTTACACCGCCACCAAGGGCTAATGTCTGCCATGTACCGCTGTTATCTTGTCCTTCAAATACGTTTAATGATGTATTAAAACGAATCTGACCTGCCAATGAGCCGGGACGCTGTGCTGTAGTACCAGTTGGAAGTGTAGTAGATCCTGTACCGGGAAGAACTGGATTAGTTGCAATGCTGATTGTTGGGTTAGCAGAACCATCTCCGCCAGTTACAGTAATTTGGGATGCTGTACCAACAATGTTGCGGTCAACTACAGTAGTGCCACCAACAACGGCAAGAATACCAGTTGTTGCTAAGTTTTGAATGTCAGCTAGTTTTAAAGCTGGGCTGATAATTGGATTGCCAGCAAGTCCAGCAGGATTTGTAATGCTAATACCAGCTGTGCTGGTAAGTGTGCGAGCAATAACTGTATTGCTTGAGTCTTTTACAATAAATCCAGTGCCAGCGCCGTTTAAGCTACCAGCTGCACCAGAAGTGCTAATGGTGACATTGTTTGTACCATACGCTAACGAGATGTTAGAACCAGCGATAAGTTGCTGGCTGTTTGGTAACGTAGCAGTTTCGTTATTCTTTGTTAAAAATGTTTGGCTTAATGTTGCAAATACAGAACCAGCGTCAGTTGTGCCGCCAGTGGAGTTGGTCAAAATTAAGTGGCCATCAGATCGAATAGTTGCAGCAATGTATCCGGGTATTGGACCTAAGTTTTGTGTTGTTGAATCTGTATATACAACAATTAAATTGCTACCAGTATCAAAATACAGATAGTTAATTAATTTACCCGGCGATATGGCGTTAGCAATCTGAGATACCTGAGTTTGCTTGGTAATACCGTTTTGTACAACAACAGTAAGCTCATTACCTGTAATGGTAGTTGCGACTGGTAGTTGCGATATACTTTGATCGGCCATAGTCTTATATAATTATGTCGCCAGATTCGCCAGCGGTGGTGGACTTATTTCTATCCCGAGTAATAAATACTGAATTACGTCCGGGGTTGTTTGGTTTGCGTACGAGCTGTCCGGGAGGACTATCAATTGGTCCTTCTGGTGCTGGTCCCGTAACTACTTGCTGTCCTGATATAGGACCAGTTGCAACGGATACGTCTGGGCGCGGAAAGCGCAACGCAATGTTTTCTGTTTGAATAGCTGGTAAACGCCAAGGATCAAAATTGTCTTTGTCCTCTTTACATACTCTCATGCCCGGAAAGTTTGGGTCGGGCATTAAATCTGTATACGCAAACTTCCTGCTGCAGCGATCACAGATCGCTACAGACAGGACAGAATTACCACGCGTATCTAAGTAGACAGGCATTTATTAGCCTTAAGCTGATTGACTATCGTTCTTAATTAACTTACCACAAATAATTGCACCTGCTGCAATAGTACCTGTGCTAGTATTTAATTGCCATTGAATGTCAGTTTTTTGTTGATATGCAAATGGCTCTGATGGACGACTAATTGTGTAAATAGATACAAAAGGCTGTTGCAATGCTACAATTTTAACACCATTGGAGTTATTAATTGTTTGTACTTTATATGTAACAATTGTGGAACCGGTATAGCTATTAGATGTATTAACTTCAACTAAATCAAGATAAAAAGTATACCCATTAGGCACAGTATAAATAGTGCTTTGTGATTTACCAATACCAGCATTAATTTGTGCAAGAGTATTTGAAGATTGTTTTAATGTAATAGTTCCCACATTGGTGGTTTGGCTAGTACCAGCGGATACTAAGAATAAACTGTTAATACGCAAATAACTATTAACTGTTGTTACACCAGCTGTGCCATTTAAAAACAATGTTTCTGAAATTGGGTTAAAGTTTGCATCTAAACCATTAATTAATACAGAAGCTAAAGTATCGTCAGCAGCATTTGTGCTTACTAATGTCAATGTTGTAGCTGATGTGGGGTATACATAAACAGCAGCATTTTCCCAAATAGGAACAGTTGTAGTGCTAACAGAAGCCTGATAGCCAAAAATGCTAACTGTTTGGTGCCCCATAATTTGATTACGGGCAACTTGCAAGTCAAATGGCTCGTAAGCGCCTTGAACGGTTACGGAATGAGGGGGTGATGTATAAAACTGAGGGCCTGCCATGATTTCTCCTAAAAGTTCGAAGAGGCGGGTCTCCCCGCCGTCTTAATTAGTTATTTGTATAACCAGAACCGTAGGCAGTGATAGAACCGTCAACGTTACGTGCTACATAAGATACATCAAATGTGCCACCTAAAGTACCAGTGTTAGCAGATACGGTAGCTGCAGAGAAAGTCAATGTAGCGTCTAATGTACCGATGTTGTTCAAAATTGCTGCAACGGCTGCAGAAGCGGTAAAGGCAATAGAAATTACACCGCCAGCTGCTGTTGGGGTAATTGTGCCGATTGTAGTAGTTGTCAAAGAACCATCTGTTGGGCTAGTCTGAACAATAGCTACAGTGATCACACCACCAGTTAAACCAGTGGGAACGGTAGTTTGATAAAGGCGAACGTTGGTAATTAACGCGCCAGCTGGCAATACAAATGGGGTTACAGTTGTTGAGCCAACGTCAGCCGTTGTTAAAACAGTAGCGCCAGAAGTTGTACTTGTAATTGGGTTTGTGATGTAGCTTTGTTGAGTAACAGATGCTGCGCCAGTGTTATCTGGGGCAATTGTTCCATCGTTTGATGGGTTGTTACGTTTGAAAATGCGAATTGGACCTGTAAAGGTTGATGACATGGTGTTTCCTTAATCTCAGTGGGTATCCCAAGCTGTCTCTGAGTCGTCCTGCCGGGAAGTGTCGGCGGTCAGAATGGGATTAATCTTCCTTATATATAATAATGCAAACAAACCCAATAAACCGCCCTAAAAGCAGAAAAGCCACCTTGTGGGTGGCTTTTCTGTTACTTCGTGAGGTTTGGATTACAAACCAGCAGTACCGTAAACGTTACGTGCATCATGCCAGCCGGTCGCATAGCGCTCGGTAGCTTTGTAACGCATGCTGTCTGTCTCAAAATCGCCTTCCATGGATTTCTCCATTGGACGACGCATTACGAGCATTAGACCATTCTCAGCATCGGTCTGTACCCACCAAGCCTTAGAAGAGCTCAAACGTGTAACCACGTGTGTACCCTTAGGCAACATGCCTGTAGACTTAATTGGGTTCAAATCGTTGTCAGCTGTACCAGAACGGAGAACAGACTTCAGAATTACTTCTGACTGGAACTCGAGTGCTGGAGGAACAACTAACTGCTCAGCTTTAAGGCGAATACGCTTACCGTTGTTGTCGATAGCGCCACGGATTTGAATCAAAATCTGTTCAACAGAAGTTTGGCTCAAAGAAGCAGCTGTAGACAATTGGTTAGAGTAAGTCTGACCGTTTGCGATTGGGTGTGCTGTGTTGATCAATGTAACGCCGTCGCCACCAACATAGCCGCTTGTGAACGCAAAGTTCAACAAGTTAGCGCAGAGGGTTTCTTTGGTTTCAATCATAGATTGAGCCAAATGTTTAGCGAATGTGCTACCGATACGGATGTGATCGCCGTCTTCCATCAAAACTTTGGTCAAAGCATAAGCCAAGCCATAGATTTGGTAGATGAAACGGGTGATGTACAATGTACCGCCTTGATCGTAGCTAACTGGAGTGCCGTCAGGCATTGCAGGAGCCGCGTTCATACCGAACAGCATTACTTCTTCATGATAGTTACGTGGGATACCTTGGATCTGCTCTACAAAGCCTTTCCATTCGTCAGCACGTTGTTCGTAAACACCATCAAAGACTTCGTTGATAATCGGTTCGACTACCGCACGAAAGTCCGTACTACGCATTGGGGTTGCCATAGCTTATTACCTTTCTTTCGTTGTTAATTAAACCGAGACCTTAGGAGCGCGGAATGTGTTGTTAGCGATCTGTACTTGAACGATTGTATAAGCGTCATTCCAGTTGTTTAAAGCACCAGATGGATATGCTACTTCACGACCGAGACCAACTACACGAACTTGACCTTGTGCACCAGAAGCAACTGCACTATTAGCGATAGCTGTAGTAGAGAAGCCTGCACCACCTGTACCAATGGTATAACCATCAGCAGTAGTGTAGCCTGAAGTTGCGGAGAAGTTGTACTCTGAACCAATCGATGAAGAAGGTACAGCAGCACCACACTGAATTTCGTATACGATTTCTGGGTCTTGGAAGATCCAAAAAACGATAGCGGAAGCAGCGTCCAAAGAAGCCTTGGAGATTGATTTACCTAATGTACGACGACCTTCAGCGGTTGTATATTCTACACCGTCAAATACGCCATATACTGGGCTTGTTCCAGCTGCGGTAGCAGCAATAGTTAATTGGCCTGAAGAAGTGATTCCTACTGGTTGATACTGGAAAAATGACTGACCAGAGCTCAAAGAGTAAGGAGCGCTATAGTTTGGTGTACCAACGGTATAGCTGTTCGTTCCAGCAAATGGAACAGAACGGTCTAAACCGCTAGGGTGGAAACTAGGCTTCATGCCAAAGGGTTGAAATACTGTAGACATAGTCTATTTATCCTTTGTTATTTTGAAGAATGTTATTGAAAACGAATGTTTTTATTATTCGCTCTTGCAGTGTCTTTTTCCATTTCCAAAAGACCACCTTCAAGAACTGAACGACCGCCTTTATTACCCTGCGCTGTGTCGCGAACCTGCGCGGTAATATTACGTTGGTGTTCAAGCGGATCCTCTAAATGGAGCATACGCATGACTTCTTGATAGATGTCCTCAGGTAACTTGAAGAGCACCATTTCGTTACAACTAACACAGCCTTCAAACTTGCCTGAGCTCATTTTGCCTAGTCCTTCAAAGCCTTTTCCTAATTCTGAGGCTTTAACTGGCTCATAACCCAATGCCATACGTTTGTCGATACTGTCGTAAGTATTGGTTGTTGATAACCAACACAAGTGCATCCCGGGAATGATCCCCGCGGGAAGATCGGGCAACGCACTATTTGCCCACTTGTCTCTAAACGCATCAAGGCGTTCACGACGTGCAATGTCATCTGGATCAGCGCCGTTTGAGCGCTCAATCACTTCTTGGGCACGATCAGCTAAGCGATCATCTAAGTCCCTTGATTCTCTTTTTATTCTTGTATTTGCCATTTTGATTATCCTTTATTTTGGCGGTCGTAATTTGCATACGCCCGGATCATTTTGTTTCGTTTTTCAATGTTGTCCCACGCACCAGCGTCTCTAATTGCCTGTACACGCTCAGGGCTTAATCTGATTGTACCGGTCTTAACACTTGATGCATTTGCTACTCTACTTGAGGCTGTTGGGCCCGCTGATGAGCGC